>ERZ1066134.41-NODE-41-length-147897-cov-20.479255_pt1 | contig 147897 bp, 144 predicted proteins | sample MGYA00382781_ERZ1066134 | MGnify/ENA primary metagenome ERZ1066134 (study PRJEB33369, sample SAMEA5778364) | biofilm metagenome | biome: Industrial cooling water; feature: Water cooling tower basin; material: Biofilm | place: United Arab Emirates | collected... | reverse complement strand
CGGTAGTTCAGCTGGTTAGAATGCCTGCCTGTCACGCAGGAGGTCGCGGGTTCGAGTCCCGTCCGGACCGCAAAAGCCTTGTCAAATTTCAATTTGGCAAGGCTTTTTGCTTTTATGAACTACCTTGCTGATGATCCTATTGTTTAATGGCATAAAAAAAGGGTTGTCAATGACAACCCTTCCTTTATATCTGTAAAGCGATTAAGCTTTGTTCTTTTGGTCCTGAACTTCAACTCGGATCTCCTGAGCCAGATTTTTCATGTCTTGCATTCCTTTTCTCACGCGCGTTCCGGCAGCCTGATTGCCTTTGTCATAGAATTTTTCAAAGTCATCTTCCATTGACATGATCAGGTTTTTAAGTTGTTCGAATCTTTTCATATGATTTAGTTCTTTAAGGTTACAGTTTGATTTTGCAGGGGCAATTTATAACAAATTTGCCCATTCACAAGGATTTATTCATATTTCTAAGCGGTTGCAAAGGCGCCCTGCTCTCCCTGCATGGCATAAACTCCCTTGTCCAACTTTTCCTTGATCTGGTCAAATGCGTTCAAGGTTTCTTCCACATCTGCCAATGAATGTGCTGCTGTTGGGATGATGCGAATCATCAGTACGCCTTTAGGCACAACAGGATATGTCACGATAGAGCAGAAAATACCATGGTTCATGCGCAAGTCCTTGATCAAGTTGGTAGCCTCATATACACCACCTTCTCCATTCAAGAATACCGGTGTTACGGGTGAATTGGTGGTTCCAATGTTGTAGCCACGCTTTCTAAGGCCATTTTGCATCGCATTCACCACTGTCCAAAGTTGATCTTTCAGTTCAGGACGGGTGCGCAACAGTTCCAAACGCTTCAAATTACCAATAACGATAGGTAGCGGTAAAGATTTAGCAAAAATCTGTGAACGAAGGTTGTACTTCAATACGTCCAAAATGCGGTGCTCGCCCGCTATGAACGCACCAATACTCGCCATTGATTTGGCAAACGTGGAAAAGTAAATATCAATAGCATCCTGAACACCCTGATGCTCGCCGGCACCCGCTCCGGTTTTACCCATCGTACCAAATCCGTGCGCATCATCCACCAACAATCTGAAGTTGAATTTCTTCTTCAGTGCGGCAATACCTTTCAAATCGCCCATATTTCCTGACATACCAAACACACCTTCGGTAATCACCAATATCCCTCCGCCTGTTTCAGCTACCCACTTTTCGGCACGCACCAGTTGTTTTTCGAGATTTTCAATGTCGTTGTGAGGGAACACAAACCTCTTGCCCATGTGCATTCGGCAGCCATCCAAAATACAGGCATGGCACTCAGAATCATACACAATCACATCGTGTCTGTCCAACATGGCGTCTATCACTGACATAATGCCCTGATAGCCAAAGTTCAGCAGTAAACCACTCTCCTTGCCTACAAACTTGCCCAATTCATTCTCCAACTGCTCGTGGAATGTGGTGTTACCAGTCATCATGCGTGCACCCATCGGATAAGCTAAGCCATACTTGGCAGTGGCATCCGCATCAGCCTTACGCACTTCCGGATGATTCGCCAGGCCTAGGTAGTTATTCAAACTCCAAGTGAGCACGGTTTTTCCCTTAAACTGCATGCGAGGAGCTATTTCTCCTTCAAGCTTAGGGAACATGTAAAAATTGTCATCAATGTGGGAGTGGCTTCCTAGCGGCCCACGATCAGAAACGAGCTTTTCAAATAAATCCATTCGTAGTATCGGGTTATCTCTGTTTTTCGAATTGAATGGCAAAATTAAATAGAATTAGGAACACGCGCGTATGTAAAAGTGAAATATCAAATTGATTGAAAATCGCTAGCATTGCCCCGTGAAAAAGATCAAGAAGATTTTAGTCGCCAATAGAGGGGAAATCGCCGTGCGGGTGATGCGCACGGCCAAAGAAATGGGCATTAAAACCGTGGCAGTATACAGCGAAGCAGACACGTTGGCTGTTCATGCCCGCTTTGCCGATGAAGCCGTATGTATCGGACCTCCACCGGCATCTGCTTCCTATTTGGTCATGGAGCGCATCATTCAGGCGGCCAAAGAAACGGGAGCGGATGCCATACACCCGGGCTATGGTTTTTTGTCAGAAAATGCAGTTTTCGCTGAAAAAGTGGCGGCAGCCGGGCTTATTTTCATCGGGCCGTCTACGCATGCCATCCGCGTGATGGGAGACAAAATAACCTCAAAACAAACGGTCAAATCATTTAATGTGCCTTTGGTGCCGGGCATGGATGAGCCCATCACTGACGTGAAGCATGCCAAACAAATAGCCGACGAAATAGGCTACCCTGTCATGATAAAAGCCAGCGCCGGAGGTGGAGGAAAAGGCATGCGCATCGTAGAGAATGCAGCGGACTTTGAGTCTCAAATGGAACGTGCACAGAGTGAAGCTAGAAATTCGTTTGGAAATGATGCTGTGTTTGTGGAAAAATTCATTTCTTCTCCAAAACACATAGAAGTGCAAGTGCTCGGTGACCAACATGGCAACATCGTGCACCTTTTTGAGCGCGAATGCAGCATACAACGCCGGCATCAAAAAGTGGTGGAAGAAGCTCCTTCCGCTTTGATGACGCCCGAGAAGCGAATGGCAATAGGCGCTGCGGCGGTAAATGTGGCTAAATCCTGCGGGTATTATGGTGCGGGTACGGTGGAGTTCATTGCCGACGAGCATTTCAATTTCTACTTTCTGGAAATGAATACTCGCTTGCAAGTAGAGCATCCGGTGACTGAACAAATTACCGGTATTGACCTAGTAAAGCAACAAATATTGGTTGCCGAGGGGTATGCCCTTACCTTTAAGCAAGAAGATATCACCTTGACGGGACATGCGGTGGAAATACGTGTATATGCAGAAGACCCATCGAATAATTTCCTGCCTGATATTGGCAAACTTATTCGCTATGTGCCACCCAAAGGACCCGGCATTCGAGTAGATGATGGAATGGAGGAAGGCTTAGAGGTGCCTGTTTTTTATGATCCTATGATAGCCAAGTTGGTGGCCACAGGCGCCAATCGCGCGGAGGCCATCGCTCGACTTTTGCGTGCCATTGACGAATATACCATTGTAGGTGTGAAGACCACCCTACCCTTTTGCAAATTCGTGCTTAAACATGAGCGATTTGTTTTGGGTAAATTCAATACAAAATTCGTAGAGGAGCATTTCAAACCGGACATGCTGATTGACTCACTATCTCATGAGGAAGAAGAAATGGCTGCACTAGTGGCGCTGGAAGTGATCACAGGATCAAAGGTAAATAGTCCAACTGAATCAAAGGCAAACAAGTCATCCAACTGGAGGCAAAGAATACGCTGAAATGGCTGAAATTATCCCGCTCCGCGCTTGGAGATACAGCGACGAACACCTTGCGCATATAGACGACCTTACTTCTCCTCTTTTCGATGTGGTGTCAGACAAGCAACGCCAAAAACTGTATGAAAACCCATACAACAGTATTCATTTGTCTGTGCCACAAAGTGACAATCATGCCAAAGATGCGCACGATAAGGTAATTGAGTGGAAAAAGAATGGTATAATCAAACAAGACGCCCTGCCGGGCATCTATGTGTACTACCAACACTTTACACTGCCCGGATCAGCAAAGGCCCATTGTCGAAAGGGGTTTATCGCCAATCTGCGCATTCATGATTGGGACGAAAAAGTACTCCTGAGGCATGAAAGCACCATGGCATTCTCCGTTGAAGATCGACTGGATGTGCTGCACGCCACCCAAATGAACATATCGCCCACACACGGCTTATACACAGATACCACGCATGAAATAGAGTCCTATTTGGATGAGAGCATGCGCACGCCACTTTATGAAGCCGAAGATTATCAAGGCGTACGAGATGTACTGTCGGTGATCCACGATGTGCAGATCATCAGGCGCATACAGGCCATCATCAGAGACAAACAGATCATTTTGGCAGACGGACATCACAGATACGAGGGGTCTCTCCTATACATGAAGCAGCAGCGAGAGACCAATCCCAAGCATACCGGAACGGAAGGGTACAACTATCACATGATGTATTTTACCAATACCGAAGCAGATGATCTTCGCATTCTTCCTACCCATCGTCTCATATCAGGACTGACAGATTTCGATCCAACGGTAATCCTCGCCAAACTGGAGAATTACTTCACCATTCGCCCGATAGAAAATGTCTTTGATGTGAATGAAGTGATCTTAGGCAAACCGTGGGCATTTGGCCTTATCATGGGTGAGCAAGCCTACAAAATCAGACTAAAGGAGGGAATGGTACAGACCATCTCGTGGAATTTCCCCGATTCCATCAAGGCATTGGATCTCACTGTGTTACACTACTTCGTCATTGAAAAAGTACTTGGTATCTCAGGTAAGATCCAACGCAACTCCCGACACCTCACCTTTGACCGAAATTTTGCCGAATGTGTGAGTTTGGTTGCCAAAGGCGAACGGCAGTTGGCCCTTATCACCCAAGATATTTCCATAGATACCATCAAAGAGGTATGTTACAGTGGCTATACGCTTCCACAAAAATCTACTTATTTTTACCCAAAGGTGATCTGTGGATTCTTGTTTGGAACCATTCATCCCGATGAGTTTTCGTCCGTATTTGATGCTGAATTTCGATGAAATCACTTGTACTTGGATCCAATTCTCCACGCAGAAAAGAGTTATTAACTCAATTGGGGTTTGCGTTTCAGGTGCGGGTAAATACTATCGATGAGACGCCCCCTGAGGCGATGACTCCCGAGCTGGTAGCGGGCTATTTGGCTTCAAAAAAAAACCAGGCAATCGAACGAAGCGCAGATGAGATCGTTCTCACGGCAGACACTGTGGTAATTAGGAATGGAATGCTCTTAGGAAAGCCGAGCAATGACAAGGAAGCCGCAGAAATGCTGGCGGCACTCTCCAATGGCAAGCATCAGGTCATCACAGGTGTCTGCATTTCGGCCATTCATCAGGTTATTTCTTTTTCGAGTGAAACAATAGTGACGTTCAATAAACTCTCTCCAGAAGACATCCGATTGTATATCAATAAATTCAAGCCCGCAGATAAGGCTGGGGCGTATGGCATTCAAGAATGGATCGGGTTGGCACACATTCGCTCAGTCGAGGGATCGTTTTATAATGTCGTTGGGCTGCCTACTGACAGGGTATTTGAGGCCTTAAACACTGTCTTTAAATTGAAACCGTTTAATCAATGATAATTAACCCAATTAATATGAAAGCATCTTTGACAGCTCTATTCACCTTGAGTCTCTTGGCCGGATATGCACAAATTGGAAAGACCTTCCCTTTGATGGAAGCCGAAACACTTACCGAGCAACCGGTGTTCCTCCCAAAGGATCTGAATGGCAAATACTCCATCATTGCCCTTGCGTATTCTAAGAAATCGGAGGACGACCTTACTACATGGTTTAGCCCGGCGTATAACCAATTTATGCGTGCGCCGGACAAAACAAACGTTTTTGCAACGGACTATGACATCAACCTGTACTTCGTGCCCATGTTCACGGGACACAAAACTGTAGCCTACAAGAGTGTGATGGAAAAGGTGCAGGGAACTGTAGACAAGCAACTGCACCCACATATATTGTTCTACAAGGGAGCACTTGCCACATATAAAGAGGCGTTGAATTTTCAAGGCAAAGACCTTCCCTATTTCTATTTATTAGATGAAACAGGCAAAATCGTTTGGTTCACTTCGGGTGAATACTCGGATGCTAAAATGCAGGAAGTAGTGGACAAACTTGACGAAGCATTAGGCGATTGGTAATTTGACTTAATGAAATAAAAAAACCGCCCTGAAATGAATCAGCGCGGTTTTTTTGTTTGAAAAAAGACTTAGTTATCGTCTGCGTCCTTGTCTTCTTCCTTCTTCTTTTCTTCTTGCTTCGCCTCTACCTTGTCCCCATCGTTTAAGCGCTTGGATACTTCAATGAAGGGGCCTGATATCACCTCATCACCTTCGTTAAGACCTTCCAGAATTTCGATCCGATCAAAATCACTTATTCCGGTCTTCACTTTGACTTTGGTGGCTTTGCCATCTTTTAGCACAAATACGACCTCTTCCATTTCTTCACTTCCCGTATCGGCTGAATCATCTTTGTCGTCATCATCACCTTCCTCTTCCTTACCCGCTCCTTCCTTAGACTCCACTGGTCGTGTGGTCACAGCTGCTAACGGAACTGTAAGGATATTCTTCTTTGTGTTTGTAATGATCTCCACACTGGCCGTCATACCGGGTCGAAACGGATATTTTGTCCCTTCCTTGATCAAATCCGCATACGAAGAACTCAAAATCAAAATACGCACTTCAAATTCTGTTACGGCATCAGACGAGATTTTATCCTTTGCCGAATTCGCTATTTGGGTAACCTTACCTGTGAATATTTTGTCCAAATAAGAATAAGAGTCCACATCTATCTCCACGGTATCTCCTACATTGATGCGAATGATGTCGTTTTCATTCACATTTACGCGCACTTCCATCTTAGACAAATCTGCTATGCGGAGCATTTCTGTTCCTTGCATTTGCGATGTACCCACCACCGTTTCTCCCTTTTCCACGGCCAGTTTTGACACAATGCCATTCATAGGAGCTTTTATAGTGGTTCGTCGCAGATTTTCACTTGCTTCAGCCACCGAAGCATTGGCAGATTGCAAAATGTACTTAGCGGCTTCCAGCGACTGCTCAGCTGCAGCCAAATCCTGTTTGGCAATTTCGAAATTTGCTTCGGCAAGCTGAAAATCAGCCTCAGAAATGACACGCTCATTCCAAAGTTTATTCTGCCGTTTGAAATCCTGCTCGGCGCGTATAAAATTGGCCTTGGCACGCGACAAACTAGACTGAGCCGTCTTCATGTTAGCCTGCTGTTGGTTCCGATTGGCTGTAGCACGATCCAACGCCGAAATGAAGTTGTCCGGACGGATTTTGAGCAATAAGTCCCCTCTCACTACAGAGTCATTTTCCTCCACATTCAGCTCGATGATTTCTCCCGGTACTTCCGGACTTATTTTCACCTCTATCACCGGCTGCACCATGCCCGATGCACTCACCTTTTCAACAATGGTGGCTCGCGACACCTTTTCGACTTCTACCGGCTTCCCTTTCCCCTTGTCCGACTGTTTTTTGATGACGGCTACTACAATGATGATAATTACTACTGCACCTAAGATGTACAATAGCTTATTTGATTTTTTCTTTTTGGCCATGGTGATGGTTAATGATTAGAAAATAGGAATACCCTGATAAAAATCTAAAAGTTTCTTCTTGAAAATAAAATCAAACTTAGCACGAGACTGATCAGAGCGTGCTCGGAACAAATTGTTACTAGCCACCTGATAATCTGTGAAGTTCGCTGCACCAAAGTTATATTGATTTTCAATGCTCCTGAAGGTTTCTTCCAGAGCTTCTACTTGCTTGGTGGCCGCTGCATAGGTCTTAGAGGCTGCCTGTACGTCATTAAAGGCAGTCTCAATGGTCTGTCTCAAGAAATTTTGCTGCTCCACTGCGTTAATGGATGCTTGCTGCATGGTGATTTTTGATCGCTGTACGGCACTTCGCTGGTTGAACCGATTGAAGATTGGAACAGTTAAACCTAGGGAAATAAATCTGCTTAAATTATCCTTCAATTGATTACCGAAGGGAATCGTTTCGAAATCCCCTGTGGGGCTAAAGGAGAGAACATCTTCTCCGCCGGAAGTGACCAATCCTGTGGAGCCAAGCGAACCCCCTCCGTCTGGCACAAATTCCACTCGAGCATCTGAATAAATGGTGCTTACCCCACCTGTCAATGTTAGTGTAGGGTAATAACCTCCTCGCGTTGACATATAGGCATACTCGGCACTTCGTACACGCATGTCTGCAGACTTAATTTCAGGCATATTTTGCTGCGCATTATTATACACTTCCTCTGTGCTCATTGATATATTCACTTCCTCTATCTGCAATTCAGGAATGACCACATCAATATTTTCAACAACAGGCAGCAACATCACTTGCTTCAACGTCAAATAGGCCAAATTCAAATTATTTTCTGCTGTTATAACGTTCACTTCATTGGTAGATACCTGCGACATCAACTCCAATTCATTGGTACGTGGTAATGAACCAGCCTCAACTAGTTTCTTAGTTCGCTCCAGTTGCTCTTGACTTGATCGCAATTGATAACGTGCATTCTCTAGTAATTCCTTATTAAAAATCACGTTCAGATAAAATGTGACCACATTTAGTTGAACATCGTTGGAAGCTTTTTCGACATCAAATTCAGCTGCAGAAACATCAGAACCGCTTCTTTTAATGCTATTATTGATGGATTGGCCATTGAAAAGTACTAGGCCTGATTGTGCACCAACATTAAATGATTCAATGCGTTGGGTGATGAACTGGTTAGATGACGGATCAATGGATCTACCCCATGAATAGCCGAAACTTGAGTTTGCATTGGCATTTGGCAATCGCTGAAAATCTGCCTGTCTTTTGTTTACCTCGGCGGTCTCCAGATTGAGCCGAGCACGCTGCACGTTTAGATTATTCTCTACGGCCAATGTCACACACTCTTGGAGCGTCATGACTTTGACCGCCTCTTGGGCAAAAATGGACATACCCATGCCCATAAGTAGTGATAGTAGTGTTAGTCTCATGTTGTCCTTTATACTTGGTTTTTGATTTACTTGTCTATATCCGGCAGGTTTATGACTTTCCTAACCCAACTTAGGTTACTCAAGTATTGGAGTGTGAGATCCTGAAGGCTGGAATCCATCTCCAAAATCAAACACGCTCTACCGGCTTTGCTTTCACGAGAGACTGTCATGGTAGCGATGTTGCACCCGTCACGCGAGAGCACATCGGTGATAAACGATATGCTACCCGGTACGTCATCCGCTTCAAAAATCAGCGTGTGCAGGCTGGCCGTAAAGTTGGCATCAAACCCATTCACCTCTTTGATGCGGATCACACCTCCACCTCTACTTTCACCGAGCACCTCAGCCGTATGATTGCCTCGCTTCATTTCAATACGCACGGTATTCGGATGATAGGTGGATGCACTGCCAATAGAACGAAAGTGGTAGTTCATTCCGGCCTCAGTGGCCAATGTCAATGCTTCTTTGATCCGTTTGTCGTCTGTCTTGAAATCCATTAGTCCTGCGAGTACGGCACGGTTGCTTCCGTGTCCCTCATAAGTCCGAGCAAACGAATTATAAAAGGTTATGGTTGCCTCGTCGGGCATTCCGCCGAAAATGCGGTTGGCCACACGCCCAATGCGCACCACCCCACCGGTGTGTGAACTGCTCGGACCAATCATTACCGGGCCGATCATATCAAAAACGCCGCTTCGTTCTGCCATAGCTCGAAAATAAGTTTATTGAATCACACCGCCACGGGAGCTTTGATGTGCGGATGCGGATCATAATTCAGCAATTCAAAATCCTCAAATTTGAACTCAAAAATGTTTTGAACGGCTGGATTGATACGCATGGTAGGCAAGTCTCTGGGTTCACGAGACAGTTGCAAAGCCGCCTGCTCCATGTGATTGGAATACAAATGTGCATCCCCCAATGTATGGATGAAATCACCCGGCTTTAGGTTGCATACTTGAGCCACCATCAGGGTAAGTAATGCATAAGATGCAATATTAAAAGGCACACCCAAAAACACGTCGGCACTGCGCTGATACAACTGGCAGGACAACTTTCCGTCAGCCACGTAAAACTGAAACATGGTATGACAGGGCGGCAAAGCCATACTGTCAACCTCGGCCACATTCCAAGCACTCACAATGTGTCGTCGCGAATCGGGATTGCGTTTGATTCCGGCAATCAATTTTTCAATTTGATCAATTTTACCTCCATCGGGTGTAGGCCAACTGCGCCATTGCACTCCGTATACAGGCCCTAAATTACCGCTTTCATCTGCCCATTCGTCCCAAATGGACACGCCATTTTGCTTCAAATAGGCAATATTTTGCTCGCCCTTTAAAAACCAAAGCAATTCGTGAATGATAGATCGGAGGTGTACTTTCTTGGTGGTGACTACCGGAAAGCCATCCGACAATTTAAACCGCATCTGATACCCAAAAACACTTTTGGTACCTGTGCCGGTTCGGTCACTTTTTTCCACACCATTTTCCATGATGTGGCGCATCAAATCCAGGTATTGTTGCATGAAAATTCAGATGAATGCACGAAGGTAAACCCATTTTTTTGAAGGGTATGAACTATCCTGTGTCTTAGCGGCTTTCTACCGACAAAGACCCCCTTACATTTACAATTATGTTGAAAAAAGGCGACCGCATTCCTAATCTATCTCTCTACGGTGCAGATGGCAATCTCCACGAACTCACAACCTTCACTGGCCAACCTATGGTGATTTATTTTTATCCTAAAAATGAAACAGCCGGTTGCGTGGCAGAGGCTTGTGCATTTCGCGATCAATATGAAGATTTTCAGGCAGTAGGTGCCCAAGTTATCGGGATCAGCAGCGACAGTGTGGCCTCTCATCGGAGATTTAAGGAAAAGCGACGGTTGCCTTTCATCCTTCTGTCTGATCCTCAGCGGGTTGCCGAAAAAGCCTTTGGTGTGGAACGTTCTCTCTTTGGGTTGTTGGCCGGACGTGTTACGTTTGTGGTGGATGCCAAAGGGGAAATCATTCACGTGTTTAATTCGCTCACGCAATTTGACCGACATGTGAAAGAAGCCATGGCTGCCCTTAGACGACTAAACAAATGAATAATAAAGTAGTGTTTTTGCTGTCTCTTGTGCTCTTGATCAGCATTAGCGTTTCAGGTCAATCCTCAGCCAAGGAAACCAAAACCAACTTGATTCTTTCCTCGGTAAGATCATATTTGGGCACACCTTATCAATACGGCGGCATGAGCCGAAAGGGCATTGACTGCTCTGCACTGCTTTATCTTTGTTTCAATCAAGCGGGCATTGAATTACCAAGAGAATCAAAAGAACAATCGAAATTTGGCAAGAATGTGAAATGGAATCGAATCAAACCCGGCGATTTGGTCTTTTTCAAGTTCCAGCAGAAAGGAGAAAATTCATGGCACAGCGGCGTGATTGTGTCCGTGGAAAAAGAAAAAATAAAATTCATTCATGCATCTTCCTCAAAGGGCGTGATCGAATCTGACCTAAATAGCGCCTATTATCGCGAAAATGTCAGGGGTTTTAGGCGAGTGATTTAATTAGCACATATAACACCATCCCCCTACCAATTTCATATTTTGCACCGGTAAGTCAATCAGATATGATCAAAATACGCCTAGGTGGTGTGCCGGAGCATTTCAATTTACCCATACACTTGGGTATTGAACGTGGTAATTTCACCAAAGAGGGTGTTTCTGTCGAATGGATCAACTATCCGGGTGGGTCGGGGCACATGACCCAGGCACTGCGAAACGATGAAGCCGACTTGTGCATTTTGCTGACTGAGGGTATCGTGACAGACATCATCCGCGGCAACCCCTGCAAGATCATCAGCGAGTACGTGGTGAGCCCGCTCACGTGGGGCATCCATACGGACAAGGGTAATACGCTCGCTAATGCCAACGATATTTTTGATAAGCACTATGCGATTAGTCGGATCGGCTCTGGCTCGCACCTAATGGCCATGATCCATGCCAATGACAAAGGTCATTCGTTGATGTCTGATCAGTTTGTTGTGGTTGAAAATTTGAATGGTGCCGTAGACTCACTATCTAGGCAAGAATCAGATGTCTTTTATTGGGAAAAATTCACAACTAAACCATTTGTAGATGCCGGCAAACTACGCCGCATTGGCGAGTATATGTCACCATGGCCTTGCTTTGTAATAGCCGCCACCGAGCGCATTTTGGCGAAACATCCTCATGGGGTAGCAAAAGTATTGGACGTGATCAATGCGAGTTGCATTCGATTCATGGAGGACAGTACGGCTATTGAGACGGTGAGTGAGCGCTATAAGTTGAAGCAAGTGGACGTAGAGCGTTGGTATCACAGTACCGAATGGGCAACCAACAGTTGGGTAAGCGACAAGATGCTGAAAAGTGTGGTTTTTCAATTGAGGGCAGCAGGGATCATCTCGGCGGATCAAGCCGTACCGGAATTGATTTGGAAGACGTAGCAATCAACTAAACGGATCGTCCCATTTGCCGTCTAGCCGGTAGCCTAATTGCCCGTAATTGATGGCGAGCGGACTATCGAAATTGTTACTGTAAAGCGCACCTGTGCCCAAGCCTTGGGGCAACTCCACAGGGTAATTGCCGGTAAATTGGGCAATGGCATTCAGGCCGATGTTTGATTCCAAATAGGAGGTAATCCACCAGCCGATGTTTCGCGACTCGGCAAGCTGGATCCACTCCTTGGTTTCTGCAAATCCGCCAAGTAAAGTGGGTTTTAAAACAATGAAAGATGGCTTTAACTCATCAAGAAATGACCCTTTTGCACTGCCACGGACATCTATTAATTCTTCGTCAAGCGCGATGGGAATCGGTGATTTTTCAATGAGCAGTTGCATGGCCACCGATTGGCGAGGCGCTATGGGCTGCTCGATGGAGTGAATGTCAAATTCGGCCAGTTTTTTCAACCGTGCCAATGCTTCGTTTGTTTCGAATGCGCCATTGGCGTCCAAGCGGATGGTCACATCGGGTGCCAAGGATCTCAGATGCCGCAGTAAGGCCAGTTCCTCCTCAAAATCAAGGGCGCCTACCTTTAGTTTAATGCATGTGTAACCGGCAGCCAATTTTTCGTCAATCTGCCTGATCATATCTGTCTTGCCGCTCATCCATACCAACCCATTGATGGGAATGGTTTGCTTCCCATGTGCAAAAGAATTGTCAAAAAAATGATGCTTGCCACCGTTTAGCCAATCGAGGAGTGTCATCTCGAGTCCGAACCGAACACTTGGAAAAGCAGGTGAAGTCAGCGTTTTGGCTAATTGGAAAACAGCCTCCAGAGACGTTGGAACGGTCACCTTCAATAATTCAACAGAAATACGATTAAGCTCATCAAACAGATCCTCCAGTATATCAGGGCTGAGCCCTCGTATAGGTGCCACCTCTCCTACGCCGCTTCTGCCTTGATGGGTGATGTGCAAAAACCACACGGGTCGTTCCGTCATTTTGCCTCGTGAGGTGCGCGCATCAAAGGTGAATTTGAGCGTGTAGGGTTTAACTTCGAGTTCCAAAATTCAGAGGATGTCAGTTTACCTTAAAGATTATCATTATTCCCTTCCCGAAGAAAAGATTGCCACTTTTCCGCTAGCCGACCGGTCATCTTCCAAATTGCTGACATACAAAAGAGGTGCGATTGGTCACCGCATATTTCGAGAATTGGCGAATGAATTGCCCCCGAAAAGCCTCCTTGTTTTCAACAACACCCGTGTGATTCCCGCTCGGTTGATTTTCCAAAAACCAACGGGTGCACGCATTGAAGTGTTTCTTTTGGAACCGTCTCAACCAAGCAATTATGAACAAAACATGGGGGCTCATGGCTCGTGCGCGTGGCACTGCATGATCGGAAATGCCAAGCGCTGGAAATCAGGAGAAATAGAGGTGCCCGAAATAGACTTAAAGGCTACTCGGGTAGAAGATGAAGTGACGTTCCGTTGGTCGGCGGACATTTCTTTTTCGGAATTATTGGAGCGAGCCGGACGCATACCCTTACCACCGTACATTCACCGCGAGGTAGAAGAAAGCGACAAGGAACGCTACCAAACCGTGTATTCTAAGCACGAAGGATCAGTGGCGGCTCCTACCGCCGGGCTGCATTTTACGGACGAATTGCTCACTGAATTACGCGAGAAGGGCTTTCGAGAAGATTTTTTGACATTGCATGTATCGGCTGGCACCTTTCAACCTGTGAAGGCCGACACACCCGAAGACCACCCGATGCACCGCGAGCAGATCATTATTACCCAGAAAAATATTGAAGCACTTTTATCCTCAGACTCGGTAATTCCGGTGGGCACCACCAGCATGCGCACGCTCGAGAGTTTGTATTGGTTTGGTGTGAAAGTACTCCACGGTGAAACGGATTTTTTTATACCTAAAATGTATCCGCATGAAGGGCCTCCGGATGTCTCAAAAGAACGTTCATTGCAAGCGGTGAAGACACACATGCATACACTGAGTGTGGAAACGCTCATCGGGCACACCGAGATTTTCATTTTCCCGGGTTATCAATTTCGCATTTGCAGCGGACTGATTACAAATTTTCACTTGCCAGGCTCCACGCTCATCTTGTTGGTAGCCGCATTGATTGGCGATGATTGGCGAAAGGTCTATGCCGAGGCACTGGCCCATGACTACCGGTTTTTGAGTTACGGGGATTCGTCGTTGCTAATTCCTTAGTTGGTATTGACAGAAGTATTTTTTTTTTGGTCGTGTAAAATGAAAAAAAGGCCGCTCCCAACCGAAGCGACCTTATTACAAACTACCTAAACCAGCCTCACTCTTGAGGGTCAAATTCCAAATTAATTTCTTCCTTCTCGTGGACGAACTTCCTTCACAATAGTCTTTCCATTGATGGTGATTTCGATAATGCGGTCACATTCCCCATCACCAAAGTCTACGGAAGCCTCGCGCTCACCCACCTGCATCGCCTTCACGCCTGCGACAGGGAGTCGCTGCAAACATTCGCGTGAAAAGGTAAGTGGCGTTTCAGCGTTTACAAATACACTATAGTCTATTCCATTGATATTGATTCCTTCTGCTCCTCCACTCAGTGTCACAATGCCCTGACCCATGTACCATGTACGCACCCATTCAGCTTCTCTCGTGGCGAAAAGACCGTCTCCAAAATCTAACTTCCCATCCTCTAAGATCACGGTAAATTGGCGCTCAGTGTCAGAGGCAGAAGTGTTCGTAATTGTTCGCACACCTTCCACTTTGATGTCATTGAAATAAAAGTCCACAAACGTGATGATGCGATAAGCCCCCGTCACATAGGCTCTGTCATTGTATTCAATTTCTATTATACCCTTCACCGTGTTTCCCAAACGGCCCATGCAGCCATCACCAAAATCTATGGTGATTGTCTTATTCTCTGAATCGTGCGTCACCACGGCACATTCACCTAACCCACTTTCATCTGTGCGCATTTGGGCGTCCACCACCTCAAAGCCCACTTCTACCATCTGATCCACATTTTCATAGGTGGATTCCAAAGCAGCTTCCATAGTTAATTCGAGTGCATCCACATCCGAAGTGGTCTCCTCCTGACTACAAGCTGTAAACGTGGCGACTAGCACGCCTAACAATCCCAACGAGATAATTCTTGACTTTTTCATTTTATTTCAATTTTTAAGTTTTTCAAATCCGCTGCTAAGACAGGCCTGCTGGCGAAAGGTTTAACCATAGTCAGAATATTTTTCAAAACCCCTAATATTGTATGATGCAAAGGACGTTTAGTATTTTTTCAATCACATTAGTTTTTGGCGTGCTTTCCTTCACTGCCTACGGACAAGGTTGCAGCGATGCAGGATTCTGCACCATGGGCGCCATGCGGCCGGATCAGGCGTATTCCAAACACATCGATGTAAAGCTGCGGTCTGTAGAGGTGAATTTTTATCGCGGTACCAGTCTGCTCACCCCTATTATCTACGTTACTACGCTTGATGCCACCATCGGGCTGAATGACCGTAACTATGTACAGATAAAACTCCCCTATCAATATGCGAAGGGCAGCTTAGGCGAATTGGGTGGCATGGGGGACATCTCGGTGAGCTACACACACGTGATGAAAGTGACTGACAAGTATTCGCTGAGTGGAACGCTCGGCGGAAAAATACCCATGGGCGATGGCAATGCAACGGTCAACAATGAATTTACCAATAACCAGAATGCCCCTCTGCACATGTATTATCAACCGAGCTTGGGGAGCTATGACCTAGTGGGCGGACTTAGCTACATCAATGACAAATGGCTGCTCGCTACCGGCATTCAAATACCACTGACAGAAAATAAGAATGAATTTTTATGGAGCAAATTCCCCAACTATCCAAATCAGGCGTATGTGGAGAAGTACAACACCGGCCCTCACCTCATGCGCGGCACAGACGTGATGCTGCGGGTGGAGCGCAACTGGCGGTTTACCAATTACAATTTCTCCCTCGGACTGCTGCCTATTTGGCGCATTACACCTGACAATACACAAATACCAAGTACACAGGAAGAACGAGCAGACAGAGAAGGAACAACAGGCATGGCCCTATCGGCCTTAGCCTCTGTTGGTTATCAATTCGACGTGAACAGCAGTGTGAAACTAATCTACGGACGAAAATTAACTGCCAGAAAGATCAATCCGGACGGACTCACCCGTCTAAATGTTTGGAGTTTGAGCTATATCTATCGATTCTGATGCGCATACTTATCCTACTTCTCCTGCTTCCAGCGCTCTTGACGGCTCAGCGTCCCATGAATGTAGCACAACAGGCCTTTGACAGAGCGGATTATCCTGAAGCCTACGCGCTTTTTAGGGAGGCCTCTGAGCAATATATCAAGGCAAATGAACCCGTCGAATACATCCAGTGCAATCTGATGATGTCGGAGTGTAAGATATTGAGTGGTGAGCCAAACGAGGGTCGTCAGATAGCAGAGAACACGCTGGAATATCTGAGTAAGTATTTCCCAAATCAGCACATGGTGCGCGGACAAGCACTCACCCTTCAGGGTCGCTCGTATTTGAGTTTGGGGCGCTACGATTTGGCACTCGATTATTTGCAAGAATCAGAGGAATTATTGGGCGAATTGGAAACCCTTGAAAAAGCAGCGTGCTGGAGTGAACTGGGTATAGTGTATTTGAATAATGGCAATAATGAACTGGCCTTGCAGTACCTGGAAAAAGGGCTTAGCATCCGCCAAAAAGAACTCAGCAGCACGCATCCGCTCGTGGGCGATTCGTTCAATCGACTTGGACTCTTGTATCAGGCTACCGATCCCTTGCAAGCATTGATTTACTTTAATCGCGCCATGAAGATATATGAGAAAAATTATGGCGAAACACACCCACAAATTGCCTTGGTGGCCAATAATCTGGCCTTTGCGTATGCAGCACAAAAGGAATACGATGAGGCATTTAAGCAACTGGAACGGGTGAAAAACACACTCGATCAGATGTATTCGGGCAACCACCACCGAAAGGCCTTTAACCTGTCAACCATTGGGCGCATTCAGCTCGAAAAGGGAGACTATGAAAGTGCCTTGGTGTCTCAAGCGCAAGCACTCAAAATGTATATCGCGCTGTTTGGATCAAAGCACCCTGAAGTAGCAAATACCTATTATTTAATGGGTGAAATCTATCTCAAAACAAGTCAGTACAAGGAGGCCGTAGATCATTTACAAAAAGCCATTTATGCCAATCTGATCGATCAGAACTATACATCCGTGTACGACCTTCCGCAGATTCGAGACTATTTCAATGCGGACTTTTTGCTGTCCTCCTTGCAGTCCAAAGCCATCTCACTGGAGGCGCTGCATTATGAAAAATCATTGAACCAAGCTGACCTCACAGGAGCCATAGCCACCTATGAAAAGTGCGATGAACTCATTTCAATCGTACGGCAAATCAGACAGAATGAGCAAGACAAAATCAAACTGGGAGCCATTGCCAAAGAAGTCTATGAGGACGGCATTCGGCTGTCGCTTACACTGAGCCAACAAACCTTCAAAAAGCGGTATTATGTAGAAAAGGCATTTCAGTTTTGCGAGCGCAGTAAATCGGCGGTGCTGCTAGAGGCAATTACCGAGACAAAAGCGAAAAGTTTCGCAGGTATTCCCCAAGAACTGATCGAATTGGAAGATAGCTTAAAGGCTGAAATTGCCTTTTTTGAACAACAATTGGCGAGTGGAACCGATCAAGAAAAATTCAAAAATCTGTTGTTTCAGTACCAAAGCGCTTATCACGATTTCATTGATCGATTAGAAGCAGAATTTCCGTCTTATTTTGAGTTGAAATATGCCCAACAACTAGCTACGGTCAGCGAGATTCAGCAGGCCATCGGTGCAGATGCCACGTTGTTGTCCTATTTCGTGGGAGAAACCACCATCTACCTTTTTCAGATAAATAAAGAGGGCATTAAAACGTATCAATTTCCCAAGGGTGACGATTTTGAAAAGAATGCGACGGCCTTTCGTAATGCTATAAAATACCGAGTGAATGAAAGTACCGTAACCATCGCAAAGAAACTGTACACCCAGCTGCTTCCCGAAAAACTCAATGGTGCGCCCACTTTGATCATCCTGCCGGATGGCGTGCTTGGCACACTCCCGTTTGAAGCATTTGTACATCCGGCAAGTACCGGATCCACTCCCAAGGAAGCAGATTTTTTCATAGAAAAATACGCCATTGCCTATGATTACTCCGCGTCTCTGCTAGTAAATAGGTACGGTCGCACATCAGATTTGCCGGAGCGTATTTTGCTATGCGCTCCTCTTGATTTTCAAAAAAATGAAGTGAAAATGGCCAGTTTGCCGGATAGCGAAAAGGAAGTCAAGGAAATCCGACTTTTCTTCAAAGCAAATGGCGAAGCGGAAATGTCAGTAGGCGCATCTGCCACTGAGGCCTTGCTGAAGAGCACTCAGATGAGTGGTTACAAATATTTGCACTTCGCCACTCACGGGCAGGTAAATGAATCGAAACCGGAATTGTCACGCATTTTCCTTGCGCCAACAAGCAATGAGGATGGAAGTCTGTATGCCGGTGAAATCTACAATTTGAAAATAAATGCCGACTTGGTGACGCTCTCGGCGTGCGAAACCGGCTTGGGCAAAATCGCCAAAGGAGAAGGAATTGTGGGACTTAGTCGCGCCTTTCAATATGCCGGTGCAAACAACCTGATCGTGAGTTTATGGCAAGTAGCCGACCAATCCACCGCCCAATTGATGATCAAATTCTACGATCAACACTTGCACAACGACTACAGCGGATACAACCGTTCATTGCGTGAAGCCAAGCTGCATCTGCTAAACAGTACGGACTACCAGCACCCATACTTTTGGGCACCATTCATTTTGGTTGGGTTTTGATTGGCCACACCGACAGTCAACAATTTTTTGATTATCCAATCGCCACTAGCTCGATCTCGAAGATCAAGTCTTGTCCGGCTAGTGGGTGGTTCGCATCGAAGGTGATGGTGGTGTCCGTCACTTCTGTCACGATCACGTGGGTTTGATGACCGTCTTCGCTGGCAGCTACGAGTGTCTGCCCTACCTCTGGACGCATATCCGGCGGCAATTGTGTGCGCGATACCTGCTGAATCATACCTGGATGTCGTTCCCCGTACGCCTCGGCGCAGGGTATAGTCACTTCTTTAATTTCGTCTAGTTCCATCCCATTCACGGCGGCATCAAAACCAGGAATCATTTGCCCCGCACCAACGGTAAACTCTAACGGCTCCCTTCCTCGAGAAGAATCAAACATTTCTCCGCTTTTGAGTTTGCCTGTATAGTGAACCTTCACCGTATCGTTCGCTTTTGCTTTGTTCATTTAAATGCATTTTAGAATAAGGCGGCAAAGGTAGCATTTTGATTTTGAGATAGATTCTACTCTTCACCTGACGCCTCATGTACAAGTATAAATCACCTCAAAACTTCACTCGGAAAAACCACAACGCTCTCATGGCCATTGGCTCCTACTGCCGCTACGCCAAAGAGATAATTGTCAATGACGATTCCCTGAAGCACGAATTCAGTCACATCGGCCCCTACTTCACGCACATATTGCCACTGCGGAGCAGTGGTATCACGCCAGTAGATTTTGTATTTCATCGCATCCGTCACTTTCTCCCATTTCAGTGTGGTGATTGGCTCCACCGCGCCTCCAATGCTCACTTTGGCCGGTTGCGGTGGCGACCAAGCCAATGCCGCTAAATTGATGGCGTTTACTGCCGTAAGCTTTGCTGCATAGCCAAAATTCACCCCTTCTATCACATCGCCGAATTCCACACCATTTTCTGTCCGCAAATCCTGATGTTGTCGGTTATAGTTTTCATGCGTTTCCATGATGCGAATACCCGCAAATCCTTGGTCGCAAAAGGGTCGATGGTGCCCGCCTCGACCGAAGCGATCCAATCGGTAAATGAGCATGGGATTCATTTCGGGCATATAGGTTTGCGTAATGCGATGTACATAGCGCGCCAACTGACGCGAATTGCCATCAACCTCACCTCCATAGTAGCGGCGCATGTTTTTGGTAATGTCAGCATCCATGGGATTAGTAGGTTCAGAGAAAATGCGAAACGATCGGTTATCGATTACGCCATCAACTCCTTCAATATTCCCTATCATGTCATTATTCAGCACGCCAATGATATCCCATTTTTCCTCTATCGCCTTGGCAGCCAAATGCCTTCCTCCAAAAAGCCCCTGCTCCTCGCCCGACAGCCCTACAAACAGGATAGAACTTTCGAAACTGTATTTGCTCAATACTCTAGCTGCCTCAATGACGCCTGCCATACCCGATGCATTATCATTAGCGCCCGGCGAATCGTCCGTATAGTTTAGTGGGTCTGACACACGACTATCTATATCTCCCGCCATGATGATGTAGCGGTTAGGGTATTTCGTACCTCTTTTTATGGCCAAAATATTCACCACTTCAGTATCTCTAGTAATGCGCGTCTTTTCATTGCCGCGCTCCAAGGTGCGTTGTTCGCTCACCTCTAGGCAGTTGTTGCAAGCTGCCGATACACGCATGAATTCCTCTTTGATCCACGTGCGAGCCGCGCCGATACCGCGCGTTTTGGATTGCGTATCCGACATGGTATGCCGTGTACCGAAGTTGGCCAACGTACGAATATCTTGTTCGATGCGGTTGGTGTTAACGGCATTGACAATTTCGAATATGCGCTGGTCTTGTTGGGCATTTAGTTGTACACTTAAGAGGCTCAAGAAAAGAATGATTAACGATCTCATGAAATTGGTTTTTTACTAGGGACATACAATTTAACACATTTGGCTCATAGGTGGTTCGTCAAGCTTTCTGAAGTAATTATTCGAACATTCGCATAGACGGTTTTCATTAGTCAATTGCACCCTATACCTTTGACTCCTTTCCTACATTAGCCATGGACAAATACTCATACATCGCCAACGCTCACCCCGATTATATTGATGAGCTTTACAAAAGTTACCAAGCCGACCCCAACAGCATCGACATTTCGTGGAAGAAGTTCTTCGAGGGGTTCGATTTTGCGCAAGCCAACTACAACGGTAAGCCGAGTGCTACGGCACCTGCTGCTGTGCCTACCAGTGGTGCTACAGCCAAGGAAATCATCGTGCGAAACTTGATCTATCAATATCGCTCGCTCGGTCACCTGAAGTCAGACACCAATCCTGTGCGTGCTCGCAGAAAACACGATGTAAGCTTCGAGTTATCCAATTTCGGCCTTACGCAAGCTGACTTAGATGTGGAATTTGAAGTAGGTGCGGAGATAGGACTCGGCAAGGCCACATTGCGTAAGATTATTGAAAAACTAGAGAATGTTTATTTGGGCCATATCGGCTTTGACTATATGCACATTCGAGAGCCGGAAGTATTGGCTTGGCTAAAGACCAAAATCGAAGGTGAAGGATATAAATTCAACCCGACCAAAGAGCAGAAACTGAGAGTACTTTCTAAATTGAATGAGGCGGTTGTCTTTGAAAATTTCCTCCACACTAAATTCTTAGGTCAGAAGCGCTTCTCATTGGAAGGTGGAGAAAATACCATCCCTGCTTTGGATGCTATCATCAATCATGGTGCAGAATTGGGTGCCAAGGAAGTAATCATCGGCATGGCGCACAGAGGTCGCTTGAATGTGCTCGCTAATATCATGGGTAAAACCTACGAAGAGATATTCAGTGAATTTGAAGGAAATGTGGAAGTGGACCTTACCATGGGGGATGGAGATGTGAAGTACCACTTGGGCTATTCAAGCTATTTGGACACCCCTTCGAAGAATAAGGTGTATTTGAAACTTGCCCCAAACCCATCACACCTTGAAGCAGTGAATCCCGTCGTGCTTGGTCAGGCGCGTGCGCAGATCGATGATGAATACCGTGGCGATATGACTAAGTGCATTCCGATCCTCATTCATGGAGATGCAGCGGTGGCAGGGCAAGGTATAGTGTATGAGTGCACGCAAATGTCACGCTTGGAAGGATACAAAACGGGTGGAACCATTCACATCGTGATCAACAACCAAGTGGGCTTCACGACAGATTTTGATGATGCTCGCTCAAGTATTTACTGTACGGATTTGGGCAAAATAGTGGATGCACCCATTTTGCATGTAAATGGTGACGATCCCGAAGCGGTTCTTTTCTGTGCCAATTTAGCCGTGGAATATCGCCAGCGATTTGATACAGATATTTTCATTGACTTGCTGTGCTACAGACGTCACGGGCACAACGAAAGCGACGAACCGAAATTCACCCAACCTAAACTATACGCTGCTATCTCCAAGCACCCCAATCCGCGCGAAGTGTACGTGGAAAAATTGCTCAAAGAAGGTGATTTTGATGAGGCCACCATTAAGAAATTGGACGAGGCATTCAAGCAGCAGCTGCAAGACAGACTAAACGAAATTAAGCAGAAGCCGCTCCCCTACAAGCCACAGAAAATTGAGGAAGAATGGCATTTCTTGAGACGCTCCAAACCCGGTGATTTTGACCAATCGCCGAAGACCGGCATTAAAGCCGACACCTTGAAAAAAGTGGCCACTGCGCTTACAACCATTCCAAAATCTTTCAAGCCGCTCAAGCAAATTGACAAGCTGATCAAGGACAGACAAGAAGCCTTTTTTGATAAGAAGGAATTAGGCTGGGCAGAGGCCGAGTTGTTGGCTTATGGATCGTTGTTAGCCGAAGGAAACATCGTTCGTATGTCAGGACAGGATGTGAAGCGGGGTACGTTTTCGCACCGCCATGCCTACTTCTGGGATTCTAACACCAACGAGCCGTATTGCGGTCTTGATCACATTCAGGAAAAACAGGAGCCATTCCGCATTTTCAACTCTTTGCTTTCAGAATACGGCGTGCTCGGTTTCGAATATGGCTATGCTATGGCAACCCCAAATGCACTCGTGATTTGGGAAGCTCAGTTTGGCGATTTTGCCAACGGCGCACAGGTTATGATTGATCAGTTCATCTTCAGTGCGGAAACCAAGTGGCAAAGAATGAACGGCTTGGTGATGTTGCTACCACACGGATACGAAGGTCAAGGCCCTGAACACTCCAGCGCACGGATCGAACGATTCTTACAAATGTCAGCCGATGATAATGTAATCATTGCCAACATCACGCGCAGTTCCAATATTTTCCACCTGCTTCGCAGACAAGTCGCGTGGGAATTCCGCAAACCATGCGTCGTTTTCTCTCCGAAATCACTGCTTCGTCACCCTGGCGTGCAAGCTCCGATTGACGAATTCCTCAATGGGTCGTTCCAAGAGGTGTATGATGATGAATATGCTACCGCAAAATCGGTGAAGCGTGTGCTGCTTTGCTCCGGCAAGGTGTATTTCGATCTGTTAGAAGAGCAGCAGGCCAAAAAACGAAAGGATGTGGCCATTGTGCGGTTGGAGCAGATTGCCCCATTCCCACGCAAACAACTCGACGCAGCACTGAAAAAATATCCTAAAGCCGAGCTGGTGTGGGTGCAAGAAGAACCCGAAAACATGGGCGCTTGGGGCTATATGCTCCGCGTCAGCGGTCTTGACCTACGCGTAGTGGCGCGCAAAGTGAGCGCATCACCAGCCACAGGATACAACAAAGTGCATAAGCGTGAGCAAGCAGCCTTAGTAGAAAGAGCATTTAACTAATCAAAAAATAGAAGTCATTATGAGTCGTGAAATGAAAGTGCCCACCGTTGGGGAATCCATTACCGAAGTGACGGTAGCCTCTTGGGCCAAAAACGATGGTGATTTTGTGCAGATGGATGAAGTAATCTGCGAATTGGAATCAGACAAAGCCACCTTTGAGGTGACCGCCGAAGTGAGCGGAAAACTATCCATCAAAGCACAAGAAGGTGATGCCTTGCCAATAGGCGGTTTGCTCTGTGTGATAGATGATGCCGCAAGTGCCTCATCCACAAAGCCGGCAGCTACAGCCGTGGCGGCCAGTGCGGCACCAAAGAGCACAGGCGAAGTACACGAAATGCGTGTGCCAACCGTAGGCGAGTCTATCACCGAAGTGACGGTTGGTTCATGGGCCAAAGCCGATGGCGACTTTGTGACACTCGATGAAAATATCGCTGAAATAGAATCGGATAAGGCCACTTTTGACCTGACAGCCGAGGCAACAGGCATATTGCGCATTGTGGCGCAGCAAGGTGAAACTCTTACCATAGGGGCACTGATTTGCAAAATAGAAGTGATGGATGGAAAGCCTGGGGCGAGTACACCTGTGGCGGCTGCTCCTGCGGCAATCGGAGCATCGTATGCATCGGGTCATGCATCGCCTGCTGCGGGTAAAATAATGGCTGAAAAAGGTCTGTCCAGCGCTGACGTGCAAGGCACAGGGCGCGATGGACGCATCACAACTGAAGATGCCCAAAAGGCAACCAAACCGGAGGCAAAAGCACCGGCTGCCGCACCTCAGCAAGAAATGGCCGCACCTACCCATGCATCAGGCATCAGCAGGGCGGATAAGCGCGAAAAAATGTCGTCGCTGCGCAAGACGGTTTCCCGTCGATTGGTAGCTGTGAAGAACGAAACGGCCATGCTGACCACATTCAATGAGGTGAATATGAAGCCGATCATGGATTTGCGTAAGAAATACAAAGATGAGTTTAAGGAAAAACACGGAGTGGGCTTAGGCTTCATGTCGTTTTTCACCAAAGCAGTGTGTGTAGCACTGCAAGAGTGGCCTGCTGTGAATGCCAAGATTGATGAAAATGAGATTGTGTATCATCAGTATTGCGACATCTCAATTGCCGTTTCTGCACCGAAAGGGCTTGTTGTTCCGGTCATTCGCAATGCCGAATCGCTGGATTTTGTGGGCATTGAAAAGGAAGTGATACGACTGGCCAATCGCGCCCGCGACAACAAGTTGAGCATTGAAGAAATGGAAGGTGGCACGTTCACCATCACCAACGGTGGTGTGTTCGGCTCGATGATGTCTACCCCAATTATCAATGCGCCGCAATCGGCCATTTTGGGCATGCACAACATCGTAGAGCGACCAATGGCTGTAAATGGCGAGGTGAAAATATTGCCTATCATGTACGTGGCACTATCCTATGATCACCGCATCATTGACGGGCGCGAAAGTGTGAGTTTCCTTGTGCGCGTGAAGCAACTGCTCGAGGATCCGACAAGGCTATTGTTGGGGGTTTAGTGAAATTCGTAAATCGTTTATCCTTGATAAATCAAGACTAAATGATTTACGACTTGCTTCTAAAGAATGTAATTTTATTCTGGGATGTTTCTATTGTAACCCTAAGAATTACTTACGGTATTTCGCCTTCGCCTTCTTCGTCATTAAGAAGTCGTGAATGACTTGCATCAATTCCTTTAGCTCAGGCTCCATATTTTCCTCTTCTGTGTAGAAATCTACCACATTCACCTCTCCATCTGCCGTGTTGAGATAAATCGTTTTTTGGTATTCGTCCACACCCTCAGATGATTGGCTCGACCAATCTGTGGTTCGTAGGTCAATGCCATTATACCCGTTGATTCTCACCGATTGACTATTGAGAAAAAACCATACGGATTTCCGAATCATCGTGGAATGTGTCCAATCAAAAATGGTGATCGGTCTGGCACCTCTGTAATTAAATCTAAAAACCACAGTGACCACAATAAGAGAAATGACATACATCAAAATGGCCGAATCCTTTAACCAACTGCCAATAAGGAGGAACAGTGATACTGCTATAACGCCAATGACAATAGAGGTAATGTTAATCTTGCGCCTCTTTTCTAACTTAATTTGATCATCAGAGCGTTCCAGACGATAGCCTTGCTCCTTGAGGAATGTATCCAGTGCCATACGTGATTAGATTGGTTGACATAAAGATGGGATTTTTTGAGAAAATCTCAGTCAACAAAAACAAAAAAGGATAACTCAACACGAGCTATCCTCATTTTTGACACCCTCAAGCGAAGGCAATCGTAATAATGCGTTTATCTACCAAGCACGTACAGCATGCGGCCGTGTGACACCAATGCATCCCAAAACGTGCGATACGATTTATAAGGCATATTGAATTCCTCAGCCGTTTCCCGTACTATTTTGGCAATCTTGCGGTAATGCACATGACAGATATTGGGGAATAAATGATGCTCAATTTGGAAGTTCAACCCTCCTACATACCACGAGAAAATCTTGCTGTTAGGCGCAAAGTCACATGTCGTTTTCAATTGGTGAACGCTCCAGTTTTCATTGATCATCTGGTGCTCATCGGGAGTCGGAAATTCGTTCACCTCCATAACGTGCGCAGGCTGAAAAATGACCGCAAGTATGAATCCGGCTATATAATGCATCACTAAAAATCCGAGTGAGATCATCCACCACGAAAATGGACTGAACAACATCGGAATGAGCAAAATGTAGGAGTAGTAGAACAGCTTCGTAAGGATAATCCATGTCCATGCCTTTCCCACCGGCTGCTGCTTGCGTAGCATACCGTCTTTGGTATAACCTGCCAATTGTGTTATATCCTTCACACCAATCCAACTGATAGTCATGAGGCCATACAAAAACCACGCATAGATGTGCTGATATTTATGAATCCACTTTCGGGCAGAATTGGGTGACAACCGAAGAATACCACCCTTAAGGGAAACATCCTCGTCATGTCCGTCAATATTGGTATAGGTATGGTGCTTCACATTGTGCTGAATTTTCCAGTTGGTCGCATTTCCGCCCACCAAATTCATCGAGTAGCCAATCACCTGATTCACCCATTTATGTCGTGAATAAGCGCCATGATTGGCATCATGCATTACAGATAGGCCTATACCGGCCAATCCAAAGCCCATCACAATTTGCAACAGGAAAAATAACCAACCGGATGTAATCAAGCCGGTAAGAATAACTGCGAATGGAACAAAGTAAAGGGTGAGCATCACGATGGTCTTGATGATCATTTCGGCGTTGGCATAGCGCCCTTCTTTACGATCTTTAAAATAGGCACTTACGCGTGCATTCAAGGTCTTACTGAAATCCTTTGCTAGGGTATTGTCAAAACGGGTTGAAAGAATAGAACTCATTAGCTAGTAATAAAAAACTGTACTCGACAAATATAGGCACAGAAAACTAGCTAAAAAGCGAAAAATACAGAAGTGGTAAAACCAAAAGCCATCTATGAGCCTCCCTTCGGACATTACATGCCACTCAGGTTATAATCGGCACACTTCAGCTATTGAAAATGTCAATTCACTCTCAATTCTCAAAAAATCCATAAAGTAGTATGCATGCATACTATATTTTTATCTATATTTGTTATGCATGCATACTATTTAACCCATTTTATCACATCGAAAGCGCACAAAAACATGGAAGCTACACTTGAAAAAGAAGCATTAAAAGGAGGAGAATTTTTGGTGAAAGAATCACAAGCCGACGACATTTTCATACCGGAGGAATTCACCGAAGAACAAAAAATGATGGCTGCAGCCACCTACGATTTCATCCGAAAAGAAATTGATCCGCACGTGGAGCGCATGGAGCATCAAGAGCCCGGTTTTATGCCTTCTCTGATGTCCAAAGCAGGTGAATTGGGTCTGTTGGGAGTAAATGTACCCGAAGAATACGGCGGAATGGGCATGAGTTTCAACACAGGTATGCTCATTGCTGATGTGGTGGGTATTGGCGGTTCGTTTTCTACAGCTTACGGTGCGCACACAGGTATTGGTACCCTGCCCATTTTGTATTACGGCACTGAGGAGCAAAAGAAAAAATACCTCCCGCTCCTAGCCTCCGGCGAATGGAAAGCATGCTACTGCCTCACCGAACCGGATGCCGGATCGGATGCTAACTCAGGCAAGACTACAGCGAAGCTCTCTGCCGATGGCAAGCACTACCTGATCAATGGTCAGAAGATGTGGATATCCAATGCCGGATTTGCCGACTTGTTTATCGTATTTGCCAAAATCGATAACGACAAGAAATTGACGGCTTTCATTGCCGAAAAAACCTTCGGAGGGATCACACTGAATGACGAAGAAAAGAAATTGGGTATCAAAGGATCGTCTACCCGTCAGGTCTTCTTCAATGACTGCCCAATTCCGGTAGAAAATATGCTTTCGGAGCGGGAAAATGGCTTCAAAATAGCCGTGAACGTGCTAAATGTAGGCCGAATCAAACTCGGCGCAGGTGTAATAGCCGGTTGCAAGGAAGTGATTTCCATCGCCACCAATTACGCCAATCAGCGCAAGCAATTTGGGGTGCCTATCTCCTCTTTTGGAGCCATCCAAACGAAATTGGCCAAGATGGCGGCCAAGACGTATGCGACAGAATCTGCAGCTTACCGTGCCGGACAAGATATCGACAACCTGATCACAAAATTCGAATCAGAAGGATTATCGCACAGCGAGGCAAAATTGCGAGGCGTAGAACAATATGCCGTAGAGTGTGCCATCATTAAGATCCATGGCTCAGAAGTGTTGGATTATGTAGTGGATGAAGGCGTGCAGGTGTATGGCGGCATGGGCTTTTCGGAAGAAGGCCCGATGGCCAGACCATACAGAGACGCGCGTATTGCCCGCATTTATGAAGGCACTAACGAAATCAACCGGATGTTGCTCGTGGGCATGATGTTCAAAAAAGCCATGAAAGGCGAGTTGGACTTATTTGGCCCTGCGATGGCTGTAGGTAAAGAATTGGTTGGCATTCCGTCATTCGAATCACCTGACTTGAGTGCGCCCATGGCCGCTGAAAAACTGGTGGTGAAAAACTTAAAGAAGGCCGTGCTGATGGTGGCGGGAAAAGCTGCGGAGACATTCGGGCCGGGACTGGACAATGAGCAGGAAGTGCTAATGAGCGTGGCTGACATGCTGATTGAGGTTTATGCTGCTGAATCGGCCATCTTGCGCACAGAAAAATTGATGAAACTATACGGTGAAACTGGCGCTCAGGTGTATATAGACATGACGCGCTTGTATTTGGCAGAAGCTGTACAAAAGGTAAAAAACGCCGGTGATGAAGCAGTGGCTTGCTTTGCCACAGGTGACGAACTGAAAGTAATGCTGATGGGCATGAAGCGATTTACAAAAGTGGAGCCGTTCAACACCAAGGAATTGAGAAGGGCCATAGCGGCGCACATGATCAAAGTGGATGCCTTCCCTTACAATCTTTACTCATGAAAAAGTAAAGCTAGTGGTTAGTTAGTTTAGAGCCCCGGACGGATGTTTTCGGGGCTTATTTTAAATTCTCTTTGGAATGAATACTTGAACATCGTCTTCAAACACCACCTGATCCAAATGCCCCATTTTGGTGCGATCTGTGGTGATGAGATGTATATGAACATACGAGTCGTGATGGGTGAAAATACCTTGATGCTCGGTGGAGTAAAAACCCACAATCTCCACTTCTTCATCTACAATTTCATACTTCATTTGACCAACATGGGCATCTGCCGGTGAACTCACTTTTGAGCCTTTTGGCAAGTTTTGCACATGAATAGTTGCCTTTGCTACCCGTCCTTTCATGCCAAATGCAAATGGCCGATTGACCTCTCCTTTGATTGTGGTCAGATATTCTTCCAATGCCTGAATGGACGCAATGCCATCCAAGTCAAGTTCCTTCCATTCGCTCACATTGGCGTAGACAAAGAAAGGAGCATGTGCTTGAAATGTTTCCTCCATGCGGATGGTGCCGTCGGTATTCACTCTAGACACATATGACTTCCCATTAAGGATCAACAGTTCACCATCTAGATAGTCCGTAGGTCCAAGACCATAAAGCCCTTCCCTGCTTTGGATGGTGTCTAGCGCGATCGTTCCGGCCAATTCACCTTTCCACATCACATTGCGCATGGCTCCTACCACCTTCACCTTTGAAGGATCGGTAAGCGTGGTGCAATTCAAAAACAGGAGTACCGGAAGTATTAAGGAAAGTTTTTTCATTGACCCAAAACTACTTAAACCGCTCGTAGGCCGCCTTCTCTAATGCCTCGCGGTGCATCGGGTGAGCAATTTGGATTAACTCTTTGGCGCGTTGACGCAGGTCTTTTCCATACAAATCAACAATGCCAAATTCAGTGGCCACAAAGTGCACGTGTGCTCTTGTTGTCACTACACCGGCTCCTTGCTTCAGGAAAGGTGATATTTTGGATTCTCCACTTTTTGTAATGGACGGCAAGGCAATGATCGGTTTGCCACCTTCAGAGAGTGATGCGGCCCGGATAAAGTCCATCTGCCCTCCTACACCACTGTACATTTTGGTTCCAATACTATCAGCGCACACTTGGCCGGTAATATCGATTTCAATCGCACTATTGATACTGGTCATCTTTTGCATTCTGCGGATCACCGAAGCGTCGTTGACATACTGAATATCTAGCATGCGCACCATCGGATTGTCATCTACGAAATCATACAATTTGCGCGAACCGAGCAGAAAACCACTTACGATCACGTTTGGATGTACCTTCTTCAACTTATTGTTAATCACGCCACTTTCCACGAGCGGAAGCACGCCATCAGAGAACATTTCGGTGTGTACGCCTAGGTCTTTGTGATTGCCAAGGCAAGCCAACACCGCATCCGGAATGCCACCAATGCCCATCTGTAGTGTAGCGCCATCTTCTATGATACCCGCTATGTGCTCACCGATGCGCCGTGTTTCTTCGGTCATGGGGTGTGGCTTCACATCCGGCAGTTCTGCCTCTATTTCTACATATCGATGGAATTTGGTCACATGCAGCAGTCCGTCACCATGCGTACGCGGCATGCGCGGATTAACTTGGGCAATTACTTTTTTGGCTGTTTGAACGGCCGCTAAGGTGGTTTCTACCGAAATACCCATCGAACAAAAGCCGTGTTTGTCTGGAGGTGAAACCTGGATCAACGCCACATCAATGGGAATGACACCACGGCGAATCATAAGCGGCACTTCACTAAAGAAACTTGGGATAAAATCGGCACGTCCGGCATTGATAGCTTCGCGCACATTGGCACCCATAAACATGGCCTTCACGCGGAAACTTCCGGCATTTTTCTCATCGGCGTAGGGCGCTTTGCCTTCAGTGTGCATTTGATAGATGGTGACATTTCTCAGTTCCGGTCCGCGATCAGAAAGTGCATTGACTAATGCTTGCGGCGCTGCGCCCGCCGAGTGAATAAAGATATTTTCACCTGAGGAGATGGTTGCCACGGCTTCTGCCGCTGTATTTACCCGATTTGTCATGATTTTGTCCGTTTATTTAGTTGCGCAAAGATGTATTGACCGAAGGGTACAAACGACTGATATTAATCACATGCCCTGCTGAAAAATACAGGTTTTTCAGGGAGGTTCGAACATCTTCTGCTGTAAGTTTGTTTCTCTCCGAAATCATCGATCATCATGGCAACTATCAAATCCATCAAGCAGCTTTCATTTCCGTGGCAAACGCAAGATCCGTTCATCTTCTGTGTGTATCACCGCGACATGTACCCAGAGGGTAATGGTAAAATGGGGCCAAAAGTATCATTAGCCGGACGCAATATTGGGCAGGACTTTGCCGGAAAAGATGGCTGGAGCATGTATCACGGCAAGGATGTACCGGGTTTTCCTGCGCACCCACATTGTGGCTTTGAGACGGTGACGATCGTGCAAGAAGGGTTGGTAGACCATGCTGATTCGTTGGGAGCTGCCGGGCGCTTTGGCAATGGCGATGTGCAATGGATGACCGCCGGAAAAGGCGTACAGCACTCCGAGATGTTTCCGCTGCTGAAAACAGATGCGCCCAATCCGTTTCTATTGTTTCAAATATGGCTGAATCTGCCCCGTGCAAAGAAGCGCGCCAATCCGCACTTTGCCATGCTTTGGAGCGAGACTATTCCGAAAATTGAGGTGAAGGATAATCAAGGAAAAAACACAGAGATCACGCTTGTGGCCGGACAAATAGGTGACATAAAAGCCCCCGCTCCAGCCCCCGACTCGTGGGCAGCTGATCCATCTAACGAAGTGATGATAGCAGTGATAAAAATGGAAGCCGGTGCGCAGTGGGAACTTCCGACAGCAAGCGCAGGTATCAATCGATCGCTGTATTTCTTCAAAGGCGATGAAATTTACCTAGACGGACAGACATTGGATGCCGGAAAAGCGATTGAAATGGCTCCCGAACAAAAAGCGGTGCTGGGCAATGGCAATGAAGAAGCCCATTTCTTGATTTTGCAAGGCAAGCCGATCAATGAACCGGTGGTGCAGTATGGACCGTTTGTGACCAACAGCAATCTGGAGGTGCAGCAGGTGATTCAGGAATATCAGCGCACGCAATTTGGCGGATGGCCTTGGCCGAAGCACGACCAAGCGCATGACATATCGAGAGGACGGTTTGCTATCCATGCAGACGGGCGGCTTGAGGAGAAGTAGCAATCGTATCGATCAAACCCCAAAAAATCAGTAATCCATCGGGTCTCTCATTCCAGAATTCGTAAAAAACAGGTCAAAATATGTAGAAGAGCTGTGAATCATTCAGTCCATAGGGTCAAACTACGCATTGTGATGAAAATTAGACCAATAGCACTGCAAACTTGTGATTCTATGCTTTACTTTGAGAAGGACTAAACAAAGCACAATGGCAAACGGATTTCTAATTGATATGGATGGGGTAATCTACATAGAAGACCGCCTTATACCCGGTGCGAAAGAATTCATTGAGAAGTTGAAGAAAGATAGTATTCCATTCACCTTCATGACCAATAACAGCCAACGATCGCCATTGGATGGTGTACGAAAACTGGCCAAAATGGGCGTAAAAATAGAAGAAAAGCACGTGTACACCAGTGCGATGGCCACTGCGCATTTTATGGGTCAGCAGTTTCCAAAAGGTACCGCTTATGTGCTGGGTGAGGGTGGATTGATCAAAAGTCTTCATGAAAATGGCTTTACTTTGGTACAAAACGATCCTGATTTTGTGGTGGTAGGCGAAGGCATCAACTTCACACTTGAAATGGTGCGCAATGCAATTGATTTCATCTTGCAGGGTGCTAAATTGATCGCCACCAATTTGGATGCTACCCCTCGAAAAAAGGGATGGAACAATTTAGGGATTGCCGGCATAGTCGCCATGATAGAAGAAGCGACCGGCAAAAAAGCTTTCAGTGTAGGCAAGCCGAGCCCTGTGATGATGCGGTTGGCTCGTAAGCACATAGATCTAAAAACCGACGAAGTAACAGTGATCGGTGATACCATGGCGACTGACATACAAGGCGGTGTTTCCGTAGGTTACAAAACGATTCTTACCCTAACTGGCATGACGAAAATGGAACAACTGGGTGATTATCCATTTAAACCTGACCTGATCGTTGATTCGATTGCCGATATCAAACTACCTTTGTCGTGGTGGTAAATGCCTTTATTCCTATTACCATTAATTAACCACTCCCTGCCTTAAGACTGGGATTTGATAGATAACTGAAATGAAGAACCCACTTTACTTATCAATTTTGGCTTTCTTGATCCTTATGTCATGTTCGGAAAATGAAGACGAAAAGAAAACTAATTATATAAACTTCAATAAGAGCTTATATTATTTCGACGTGGATTTAGCAGAGTTTATTAACTATGGTTGTGATGATTCTCACTGCAATTACGATTTTCGTTTCTATACCAACAATCGTGTCTCTTACGTCTACTTAGAATTGTATGATAAGGGTGGTGAATCATTTGTTGGTGGCACCTTTAAACTAGGAAGTAACAATTCAGCGACACCCGACTATAATTTTTTCGAGGACGATAGATTAGTAATTGGTGGGATTTTAAGATACCCTGTGAGTGGTAAGGTTGTTGCCAAAATGCTCAATGAAGAAAATGAGTGGAAAATAGACTTTTCTTATTCTTACGAAGATGGCACCAAGGCGAGTGGAAACTTCACTGGGCTAGTTTCAGAAACAACTGGGGAATTCAGCGTAAGAAAAGAATAAACCCATCACCCACCCAACCACTCCTTAAACTCCCCTACCCGTTCTCTAGCCACTATCACTTCCTCATCAGAGAAGTTTGTTAATCGAAGTTTCAATCGGCTGTTGGTGTAGGAAATCATGTCCGCGATGGCATTCATGTGAATGAGGTATTTCCTGCTTATACGGAAAAAACTACTCGGATCAACCAATCCCTCCAATTGATCCAGCGTGTAATCCAGCAAGTATTTTTGACCCGTAAGCGTCTGTAAATAGCTGGCTTTATCATAACTATAAAATACGGCCACATCCGCGGTACTTACTGATTTCAGATGCTCCCCTACTTTGATAACGAAGCGCTCTTTGTACGTTGTGCTTTGTAGCTTCATCAGCCGCATAAGTTCTCTCATGTCTGGTGGCGCCTGCTGCTTCAGTAAAGAAAATTTCTTCAGAGCACGGCTCAAATCGTCTCTCCTAATTGGTTTAAGTAAATAGTCGATACTATTTACTTTGAATGCCTGAATGGCAAATTGATCATAGGCTGTGGTGAAAATGATCGGGCAAGAAACATGGACTTTTTCAAAAATTTCAAAGCTGTGGCCATCAGCCAGTTGAATATCGAAAAAAGCTAGATCAGGGACGGGATTGGCGTTGAACCAACGGACGGCTGACTTCACCGAATCTACTCGCCCAACCACCTCGATATTGGTCTCCAGTTGGCGGACTAATCCAATCAATTGATCCGCAGCAATGCCCTCGTCTTCTACTATTAATATCGTCATGCCTGCACTGTCAAAAGTGGTACTTGTACGCGGAAGTGGGTGTTGGTTTTTTCTACCAGCACCTTTTCGTCAGTCATCATGGCAAACCGTTCCTTTACGTTAGTCAAACCCAATCCTCCAGCGTCGGATTTTGGATGATATATTGGATTTAAATTATTGATAATCCATATATTATCTGACTTTTTTATTACCTGCACATCCAAAGGGAATTCAGTTGAAACCTCATTGTGTTTCAGGGCATTTTCCATGAGCATTTGCAATGCCACCGGCGGAATCATCCAATTTTTCTCGCTTTCATCCACGTTTTGATACGTCACTCGCAAATTATTTCCAAATCGGATTTGATTTAGATAAACATACGATTTCAAAAACTCGATTTCGTCTCTTAAACTCACCAACTCATCGTTTTGATGATCCAGCACGTATCGATACACATCAGCCAATTTTTGGATGAAATCAGCTGCTCGATCCTGATCTGTATAAACCAATGACGAGAGCGCGTTGAGGCTGTTAAACAAAAAATGCGGATTCACTTGACTTTTCAGCGATTCAAACTTGGATTTCAGATTTTCCGTTTTGAGGCGCTCCACATCAATGGCCGCTTGACGCCATTCAATCAAAAAAGCATGTCCGTGACCCCAAAGCGCAAAAATGATGGTTATGAAAAGTGGTATGGTCAATGATCTGTTCAAATCGCCATTAACGAGCAGTTTCCAAAAATCCAGACCCAAGCGAAACGTTACGAAAAGATAGACAATGATAAGAGAAGCCATGAGCGTGAAGACGAACATGGCGGCCACTCCTACCAATGCCCGCTTCAATGGTGCCTCCAGCCAAGTCCACCTCTTGTTGAGCAAATGAACCATCCAATCATTACCATTGCCCAAGACAGCCCAATATGCCGAGGAAAGCATGGCACTCTCAATGAAAAGGCTCCAGTTACCGGCCTCCAATTCATTCGTATCCATGAACAATGCAATCGTAAATCCGCCAACAATTGGAACTACCAGCCAGTTAATCACAAGCTGCTTGTTCGTATATCTTCTTTGACGCGCCATGGCCTAAAAGTAAAGGATCGGCCATTACTTGCCGATCCTTGCTTTTTGATTTTTTATTGACCGGACGTCTGCGTACACATACCCGCATATTCCTTTACCATTTCCTTCCCCCACATTGGTGAAATCGGACTGTTTGGTTGGAAACTATCAAAAAGACCAATGGATTTCTGCACCAACTGACAAGGCTCAGCTATGCTGCTACCGAAAAATTGGGCCGTGCCAATTTGCATTTGTGCCATGAATAGCGCTGCTCTTGGATTTGTCGGGTCTAAGGCCATGGCCCTGCCGAAAGCAGCCATAATTCGTGGGGTGTAGGACTGACCTCTGGTGGCCGGATCCACACTTAATTTCATCATGTTAGTAAAGCCTTCCAACGCTAACAATTCTGCATTGTTTGGTGCCACAACCGTTCCTTGCTTCACGGCAGCCAATGCTTGATCCAAAACAGCATCTTTGGCACTAGGTTCTTGCAAGCGGAATGACTTAAACACTTGACTAAGTGCCACATAGTAATGCGGCTCCCACTGGTCCGGTTCGGCTTGACCTATGCGCGTTAAGGTATTGATCACAGGGTCAAAATCAGCGGGCGCTTGAGCCGAGTAAAGCTGCGCAATGGCGGATTGCATGGAATTAATGTATTTGTCTTGAGCAAAGGCAATACTTGTCAAGAAAAACACCAAGAGGGAAATAGATAATCGTTTCATAAACATTTTGTTTGTTTGGTTTGAATTCGTTGTATTTAAAGATTTTCCATGTTATTGCCGGTTTTGTGTTTAGTGAGGGTGATAAACAATCCTATGAATAAGAATCGCTTGGCCGGCTGACCGATAGCTCGACTGTCGTATATTCCGTCTGCGCCGGGCGATTGTTCAAATTCATAGCCGAATACATTCTCTCGTCCAAGCAGATTCGTTGCGGAAGCATAGAGGATCACATTTTGGCGAGGCAAATAGGCCATGTTGAAACTCAGGTCTCCATACGCTTTGGTTACAGACTGATTGAAGCCGCCTTCATTCGGATCTGTGTATGGTCGACCGCTATTGAACGAATAGGTAGTGCCAAACTGGGTTTTCAGATTGGGCACAAAGTGCTTGTAAACGATGGCGAAATTGTGCGTAGCTACAAAACCGGGTGTGGCTTGAAATGGATGATTTCGGAAATTGCGTTTTGAATCTATGAAGGAATAAGAAATCCAAAAATCAGCGTGCTTGATCGACGTATTGTCTCGAAGAAAAATATCCAGACCGGAAGCGTACCCTTCTCCGGCATTTCGATACTTCGCTGGGTTAAACGGTGCAGTTGCATCAAATTTGACCAAATCGGAGTAATCTTTATAATAGGCCTCCGCTCTGAATGTCCGTCCAGATTTTATTCGTTGAAAGCTAACGATGTAATGATCCGCACGCTCCAATGACACTGCCTGTGACCGAATCAACAGATCGGAAGCCGGTAGTTGATAAAAGTGGCCATAGGCTGCCGAAACCTGAGAAAACTCCCCTGTTTTATAGGCCATGGACATGCGAGGAGCCACGGTTTGCTCATCCACTTTGGAATATTGCTCCACGCGAAGGCCTGTGCGCAAGGTTAGGCTGTTTGTGAGGTAATAATCTGATTCTGCGAATCCGGCGATCAAAGCGTTTTGATACCCGGAATTCATCAGACCGACATCAGGCAAATTGGCTTGCTCGTCATGAGAAGTAGATATTACCTCTGCTCCCGCTTTTACAGAAATGCTCGTAAAATCAGACGTGACATAACCCTTGAAGTGATAACCGGATTTCAAATCCGTTACGTCCATATCATCCATTCGGATGTCGTCCTCTGTGCGGCCATGAGACAGACCTAGGTAGGCCGTTTTGCCTGCGCCAATTGGGAACCGATAGCTTGCATTTACATAGACATTGGCATTCGTTTGATCAATGTGATTTCCGTTAGGCTCATTGATGGTCGGCATGATCACGTTGAAACTTGTCCAGTCGTAGTTGACATAGACCTTCAGCATGTCATCACCAGTGAGTTGCTGACGGAGCATGGATGTGCCATTGATAGATGTGAATCCTTGCTTCCACTCATATTCTTGCTTGATCAGGTCGTTGTATGGATTTAGGTTGGTGTATTGCAACTGCCCATATAATGAGCCATTTTGCCATTTCTGCGTATGAGCCACATCCGTGCCCACAGTCATCAGCGAGATATCTGTGCGTGTTTCCTCGGGCATATCATTGGACGTCAGAGAAAGTACAGAAGACAATGCTTGGCCGTATTCAGCCGAGTATCCGCCGGTGCTGAAGAAAGTCCCTTTAAACAGAAAAGGAGAAAATCTACTTCTGGAAGGAACGTTGCTCGGAGTGGCACCATAAAAATTCTGAACCAAAACACCGTCGATATAAGCCTGCGTTTCATTGGCACTTCCTCCTCGAACGAAGAGCCGTCCCGATTCGCCGTTGGTAGTGGTACCGGGTAACGTGTTTAGCGCACCCGCTATGTCGGCTGTAGCGCCAGCCGTCATGGCTATGTCCAATGGTTTGAGCACCACGGCCTTTTTTTCGTCGCTTGCCTCGAAACTACCGGCCGTGATGGTGATGCCCGTGAGTATACTCACTTCCTCTTTGAGTTGTAACGTGAACACCGACAATGCCTCCATTTGGATAGGCAACTCCAACTGCTTGAAGCCTATGAAACTCACCACGAGCACCTGACTCCCCATCTCATTAGTCTCAAATGAAAAGGTGCCGTTGATATCAGTAGTGCCTCCGTCGTACGTGCCCTTTAGGTACACATTGACCCCTACGAGCGGTTCGCCCTTCTCGTCAGTCACCGTGCCCCTCACCTGTGCGAGAGCAACCACAGCTACCAATATCCCTAGAAGTGTAAGCAATACCTTTTGCATGTTGCAGAATTGGTTTGTGAGGACAAAACTGCATAGCGCTTCAGACGAGAAATAATATAGCTAACCGAACTGTAGGATAAGGAGGATGAACTGTAGGAATGAGTGGATATGGCTGCTTAGATTATTCAGGAGATGTCGAGGTAGTTTAATCTCTAGATGGAAAAGCAGAATCATAGTTCATCACCAACTTCTTACTTTTTATCTCAGTTGATCCCCGCTCTGATTTTTTTAAGAAAAAAGGAAACCTTGGAACTAATTTATATGTATGTACATTTATTGTTTATATTTAAAAAAATTAACATCTAAAAACATTATGGAAACACTAACAAAAACCACCTGGGCTATTGATCCCACCCACAGCGAAGTTCAATTCAAGGTAAAACACTTGGTGATCAGCACCGTGACTGGTACATTCAAAAAATTCGAAGGATCAATTGAATCAGAAACGGAGGATTTTGATGGCGCCAGGGCCTCATTCAAATTAGACGTGAACAGCATCGATACCAACGTGGAGGCACGGGACGGACATTTGAAAAGCGATGACTTCTTCAATGCCGCGACTTATCCAAACCTTACTTTTAATGGCACATTGAAAAAGAAGGCAGGAAGTGACTATCAACTGAGCGGCCCGCTTACCATCCGAGATATTACCAAAGAGGTAGTACTAGACGTGGAGTTTGGTGGCCAAACAGTAGACGGATACGGCCAGACAAAAGCCGGATTTGAAATTTCTGGTAAAATAAACCGCAAGGAATTTGGTCTAAAGTGGGATGCCGTGACAGAAGCCGGCGGTGTGGTGGTGGCCGACGAGGTGAAACTGCACCTCAACGTGCAAGTAACGCTGCAGTAAAATTTTTTCATAGTAGGTTAGGTGATTATCCTCGGTCTGAAAGGATCGGGGATTTTTTTGTTTATTCGCCAAAAAAGAGCGCGGATGAAAGCAGCCTTACGAACGAGTTATGGGGGTCCTGACCTCATCAGGTTTGAACAAACAGCTACGCCTATTCCAAAGCCCAAAGAGCTGAGAATACGCGTGATGGCAAGCACGGTGAGCCGGACAGACTGTGGCATGCTGACCGGCTATCCTTGGGCCATTCGACTGTTCATTGGCCTTTTCAGACCCTCATCTCCGTTTTTGGGAACAGATTTCTCTGGAATTGTAGATGCCATTGGTGAAAAGGTAACTGATTTCAAGCTGGGCGACAGGGTTTGGGGGTTCAACGACGAAGGGCTTGGCTCGCAGGTGGAGTACTTCTGTATAAAAGAGCAAGCGGGAGTGGTTAAGATCCCTGATAGTATTTCGTTTGAGGATGCGGCAGCAAGCGCAGAAGGTCCGCATTATGCCATCAACTTCATGAATAAAGTGAAACTCCAACCCGGACAATCGGCTATAGTAAATGGTGCTTCAGGGGGAATCGGTTCGGCTCTGGTGCAACTACTCAAATACGAAGGACTTCACGTGACCGCCACTTGTACTGCAGAGACATTGGCGCGCATGCGCGCATTGGGAGCCGACAAAGTGATAGATTACACAGCCACAGATTTCACGCAAGATGACACTGTATATGACTATGTGTTTGATGCAGTAGGAAAGAGCAACTTCGGCGCATGCAAAGCACTGCTCAAGCCAAAAGGTGTGTACATATCGTCTGAGCTGGGCCCGGGTGCCGAGAATATCTACCTGCCCTTGCTCACATTCTTCAGCATGAAAAAAGTGAAGTTTCCTTTGCCCATGAATGTGAAAGCTAGCTTGAAGCGAATGAATCAATTGCTAAGTGAAGGACGCTTCCACCCGCTGATTGACCGCACGTATTCGTACGAGCAATTGCCGGAAGCATACGCCTACGTAATGCAGCGCCGAAAAATAGGAAACGTACTCGTCAATTTCAGTTGAGCTATTCCACGCTTTTGTAATGAACGCCAGATAATTCCCGCAGTGTTTTTGCCGCCCATTCGGGTGTGATGTCGCGCTGCGGATTGGCAAATAGTTCATAACCCACCATGAATTTCTTTACACTGGCTGATCGCAACAGCGGTGGGTAAAATGTCATATGCCAATGCCACTCATCGTGTGGTTCTCCATCTGTAGGTGCCTGATGGATGCCCGAAGAATAAGGAAAACTTGTCTGAAAAAGGTTGTCATATCTAATGGTCAGCCATTGAATAGCCTCTGCAAACGAGCCTTGCTCCTCTCCGCTCATAGCTGTGATATTTGCCATTTTTCGTTTTGACAAAATCATCGCTTCAAATGGCCAAATGGCCCAAAAAGGTACCAGCACCACCATGTGTTCGTTTTCAAACAATACCCGATCCTTAGCAGCCAGTTCTTGCTTCAAATAGTCAGCAAGCAATCCAGTACCCTTTTCACTGAAATATTTCTTCTGTTGTCGTTGTTTTTTCTCTACCTCCACCGGAATGGACTCTTGCGCCCAAATCTGCCCATGCGGGTGCTCGTTTGAACAACCCATCACTGCGCCTTTGTTTTCAAAAATCTGGACATGATTCACAAACGGCAAAGCGCCCAATTCGGCATATTGTTCCATCCACATGCGCACCACAGGTTTCAATTCGTCCACACTCATTTCTGCTAGGGTGAGGTCGTGGCGAGGCGAGAAACAAATCACTCTACACGTGCCCACTTCGGCTCGGGCATGCAGCAACCCATCCTTGAATTCACCTGAAGGCGTATTTGCCGGAATGGCCGCAAAGTCATTGTCAAATACAAATGTGGATGTGTACTGCGGATTCGATTCACCATTGGCACGGGTATTTCCTGCACACAGATAGCACGCCGGGTCGTGTGCCGGACGCGCATCTGTTTTGGCTTTCTCTACTTGTCCTTGCCACGGCCTAAGCGTCCTGTGTGGAGACACCTGTACCCATTCTCCTGTCAGGGCATTGTATCTGCGATGACTGTGTATGTGTAAATCAAAAGCGGACATGAACTACCAAAATAGCGTGTAGAGCACCACCAAAATGATCGAGATGGTAAAAGCTGAGATGTTGAACGACGGGCTGGTTTTGAAAATGCCGGTAGTCAACGGAATGCCCTTAGCATCATCTTTTCCTTTGCCATCCAAATAGCTCACTATAGCAATGATGATCATCGTGATCACGGCCGTAAGTCCCATTTGATTCATCCAAGGCATTCCCGGCACAAACTTGAACCCTACGGCCACCGGAATGGACAACAATGCACCCCATATCGCGCCTGCATTGGTTGTTTTCTTCCAGAATAAACCGAGCATGAAGACAGCCAATATACCCGGGCTCACAATACCTGTATATTCTTGAATAAATTGGAACGCTTGATCAATGCCACCCAACAATGGCGCAACGACACAGGCCACAACTAAGGCCACCACTGCTGTCATTCGGCCGGTGCGCACTGTCTGTTTGTCGGTCGCCTTTTTGTTGAAATATTGCTTGTAAATATCCATCGTGAAGATGGTGGCGGTGGAGTTCAACATGGAGGCCAATGATGAAACAATGGCCGCTGTGAGAGCCGCAAAAGCGATTCCTTTCAGTCCGGAAGGCAACAGCTGTAGCAACCACGGATATGCCTTGTCAGACGCACCCGCAGATGGCAAATTTTGCTGACCCGCTTCACCCAAGGTAGCCATCACGGCCGGATCATTTATCATCACATAGCAAGCAATACCCGGCAACACCACAATGAACGGAATGAGCAATTTTAAAAAAGCAGCCAAGATGATTCCCTTTTGGGCTTCCTTCAGTGACTTGGCAGCCAACGTACGCTGAATGATGTATTGATTGAAGCCCCAATAATACAAGTTGGCAACCCACAACCCGCCTACCAGCACCCAAATCCCGGGCAGGTTGATGTATTGCGGATTGCTCTTGTCCAAAATCATTTGGAAGCGATCAGGGGCGGCATCCAACACCTGTTGGAATCCAACCATTATTCCCTCCCCTCCAGACAGGGTATTCAAAGCCAAATACGTGGTAACCAAACCACCCAAAATCAAGAAAAATACTTGAATAACATCTGTCCAAGCTACAGCACTCAACCCACCATAGATCGAATAGGCTCCTGCAAAAACGGCCAATCCAATCACCCCATAGATGATCGGGATGCCCATGATAGTGTACAGCGCCAACGATCCCAAGTAGAGCACTGAGCTGAGATTTACAAACACGAACAAGGCAATCCAGAAAACGGCCAAGATGGTTTTTAGATTAGTACTGAATCTTTTTTCGATAAATTCAGGAATGGTGTAGAGACCTTTCTCAATGAATATTGGAAGGAAGTACTTTCCAACTATCAACAGCGTGAAAGCAGCCATCCATTCGTAAGATGCTATGGCCAATCCAAGCGCATAGCCCGATCCGGACATCCCGATGAATTGCTCTGCGGAAATATTGGCCGCAATCAACGAGGCTCCAATGGCCCACCAAGGCAAAGATTTTCCGGCAAGGAAATAATCTTCGGCGTTCTTTTCATGTCCCTTTTTGTCGCGGGATACAAATAGGCCTACGCCCATGATAATGGCGCAATAAATGCCAAAAATGATAAGATCAAGTGTTGAGAAATTCATGGTTTAGTCTAGGTTTAGTTGGTGGGTTCCATCGGAGAGGTGCACGGTGTACGTGTCTCCTTCAATCCCAAATTTATCGTGATAGGTTGTCAAAATTCGCTTCGTAATTTCCTGAGCCTTATTAGTCGGCATCAGGTTGATGGTGCAGCCACCAAATCCTCCGCCCATCATGCGAGCTCCCAATATAGCAGGTTCTTTTTGTGCCAATTCCCAAAGGAAATCCATCTCAGGGCAGCTCACCTCATATTCTTTAGATAATCCTTGGTGCGTGGCGTTCATGAGCGCACCCAATTGCCTCCAGTTTCCTGAATTAAACGCTTCCTTGGCACTATTTACACGGCCAATTTCCTCAATGACAAACTTACCTCTGCGCACATGCACTTTGTCCAATTGGTCTTTGACCTTATACAATTGATCAAGTGTAGCGTCTCGGTAATTGAGCACTTTTGGAAAAGTCCCTTTTATCGTCTGCAGCACGCGCGCGCTCTCCTGTCGTCGAGTATTATAAGCACTTGATGCCAGCGAATGCTTCACTTTGCTATCGAGCAACACGAAGCAATACTCACCCAAATCGGCCAAGAGGTATTCATGCTCAAGTGTGATGGAATCAAACATCACCACTCGGTCTTTTTGCCCCATCATGCTGGCAAACTGATCCATCACTCCGCACATCACTCCGGCATATTCGTGCTCGGCTTTTTGTGCCATCAGCACTAGTTGTTTAGTGGGCAAATTGGCTTGAGTCAATTGATTGAGCACATAGGCCATGCCGGTCTCTACAGCCGCCGATGAGGACATGCCCGCACCTATGGGAAGATCTCCTGCAAACACTAGATTGAAGCCGGGTATTGAAATTTCCAATTTTTCAAATTGAGCCATGACACCAATGAGGTAATTGGCCCAATCGACCGACGATTTTGTCATTGACTTGGTTAGGTCGATCGTTACGGATTCATTGAACTCAAGCGCGTGTAAGACTACCTTACTATCGGTGCGTGGGCACACCAGCAAATAGATGCCTTTGTCAATGGCGGCAGGCAACATGATCCCGTCATTATAGTCCACATGTTCGCCCAACACGTTGATGCGTCCCGGGGCAAAGACGAGCAAAGGCGCTTGAAGCACACCGAAATGCGACACGAATTCTGATTTTAATCGATCAACGAGCGGTTGGTTCACGTGGCTAGGCGTTTTTATATGCGTTCCAAGCGCGGATGCCGCCGGCCAGATTGTATAATTCTCCTTCAAAACCCAAATCCTCCATTAGTTGACATGCCTGTCCACTTCTATTTCCGCTGCGGCAGTAGACCAAATAGTTTTTCGTTTTATCCAATTCAGCCAATGCATCGGGAAAGTCCGGATCATAGAAGTTTATCATCGTGTGACCTTCTATTTGTCCTTCTGTGTACTCCTCAGGTGATCGTACGTCCAACAAGACATAGCCTTGCTGACCAATCATTTCTTCAAATTCTTCCGGACTACTGTTCTGAATTGCCATGTGAAAAACCCGTTTAAAGCTGAAAGGTGACAAATGTAACCGCCAAATGGACTTTACAATGACTGTCGCCAAAAAAAGACCGATAAGTCCCCTAGTTCGGTTAAAATACCACAGCCTTTCGGGTTTAGTTGGCTAATTGAGAATAGGTGGTGATTTGGTGGAGAGCTTCGTTCCCTATCACAATCCATCTTTTCGTCTACAGGTTATTGAGGTACATCACACGCATTCGGAGGAATTGCTTTGAAAATAAACCCATTCGAAGAGTAATGTTTCAGTACCGCAGGTAATACCTCCCGCATATTGGCATACGACTTTACATTGTCATGAAAAACGAAGATGGATCCGGTCGGGGCATCATCGGTGAGGTGACGGATAGCTGATTCTCTGTCCAGCTTTTTCTCAAAATCCCAAGCCAAGCGATTCCACATCACAATCTTGTACTTGTGCAGTGCCGCAGCTTGTGACCGCTTGATGCGTCCGTATGGTGGACGAAAAAGTAATAACGGCTCTTGAAGAGGACTGATTTGTTTGTCACATGCCAGCACATTCTTCCAGTATCGGAAATTATTTGTTTGCCAGCCTTTCAGGTGATTGAAGGTGTGATTGCCCAGGGCATGACCGGCCTCCACCACCCTTTTGGCTATCTCAAGGTGTTTCTGAATGTTTTCTCCCACACAAAAAAAAGTGGCCTGGGCATTATACTTCGCCAATTCGTCCACTACAAATTCGGTCACTTCCGGAATGGGCCCATCATCAAACGTGAGGAAAAGTTCCTTGTGGTCTGTGGGTATCTTCCAAACAAAATCAGGATAGAGTTTTTGAATCCAAACGGGTGTTTTGTGCAACAGGCGCTTCATGGATTGAATACTCGACAGGATAAAATGGTGATATCATCGGCAAAGGCATTTTTTCCTTTGAAGGCTGTTAACTCCTGTAACAAATTGTTATGCAGATAGTTGAGATCGTCGGCATGACAAATCATCTGCTCCAGCCGTGCTTCGCCAAACTGTTCATTTTGCTCATTGAATGTCTCCGTGAGGCCGTCGGTGTAGCCAAAAAAGATAAAGTCGCTCAAGTTGTGAATCTTGTCTGACTCGATGAACGGCAGGGGTTCGAACATTCCCAGAACGGTGGTGCCTTTGTCGAGCATATCGAACTGCTGCTCACGTATCAAATACAAGGGATTGTGACCACAATTGATGTATTCAAACGCACGCTCTTTGAAGTCGTATATGCCCAAAAAGAAGGTAATGAAATGCTCCCCGTTTCCACTCTCGAACGTCGCTTTGTTTAGTTCCTTTACTATCTCCTTCAGGTCTGACGTACGATGCACGAGCACCTTCATGGTCGCTTGGAAATTGGACATCAGCAAAGCCGCCGGAACGCCTTTACCCGATACGTCAGCGACACAAATCAAAAACTTCGTCTCTGAAATCTTTACATAATCGTAATAATCGCCACCCACATTGTGATGCGGCAAATACGTGGCTTCTATCTTCAGCCGGTTGGAGTTGGGCAGTGTTTTTGGGAATAGGAAATTTTGCACTTTTTTAGCAATCTCCAGTTCGCGCTGATAGGCTTCCTGAGCCTGTCGCTCGCGCGCCATACGCTTGTTTTCAATGGCCACTATGATAATGTTGGTCAGAGCCTTCACGAAGGTGAGATCTTCTACCTCATCTAAAAAAAGTAAGGCCAGCACGTCTTCCTTGTGCAAGATGGGAATAACCCACTCAAACGCTTCAAAACCGACCTGTTCCTTGATTTGCTCATCATTTTTGAGATTATCGAAGCGCTCATCCAGTTTTACGTCTTTCCACTTCACCATGGTGCCAAAGTCCACCCGATGTTCCCATTGCTCCTTATGACGCACGAAAAGCGCCATTTTCTTTACTTTCAGATCGCCCAAGAGCGTGAATTTGTAAATGCGAAAGAGATCATTCTCAGGCACATTGTTATTAATGGCTTGGGTAATCCCGAGCAGGGCATTCAACTGAAGGTCTCGTCTGTCGGGTGCCATTAGGAATTGTGGGCTTTTAGTCCGGCTTTAGATGCCAAAAGATACGCATTCATCAGGATTTCATCTGAGATAAGGTCAAAATCCATCGTATCATTGGGGCTCTTGAACACACGCAACCATCCCTGCGTGAATAGGCTTGTCAATTGCTCGCACAACTGCTCATCGCCCCATCCCAGACGTTCCTTGAGATGGTGATATGAAATCACAAAATACAATTCATCTAAAAGTTCAAACTCAGCGTCTGTCATGGGTATTTTCGGCCTTTCCAGGTGTAATGTCCAAAAATAGAGGCAAAACTCAACAGCACCACATAAAAGGGATAAAGAACCTCGTAAAGTGCTGCGGCGAACCACTGTGTCTTGCCAACGAGCAATCGATTGACTTCATAAGAAAACCAACCTTTGACGACCCATCGTGCCACGAGAATGGTTAATGCCCACACCGGAAAATAGCCAACTAAGACGCCAAGCAGGCACAGCATCATGCTTAGGTTATCCAAAAGCGTGAGGATCACTGAGGAGATAATGCGCGGATTTTTATGCAACGTCCATTTGCTGAGCCACCGCTTGCGCTGATTGAGCAAGTCTGCAAAGGTTTCCTTGGGATCAGTCACCACCACTGCTTTCGAGTCATTGTTGAACCGAATGCCCCTAGGATATCGCTTGACTACCTTGAGTAACAAAAACTCATCATCACCTGAGGGAATACTGCTATTGCCGGTATAGCCCCCCACCTCTTGAAATACGTGCTTTCGGTAGCAAAGATTAGCTCCATTACTCATGCTTGGCACGCCCATGCCCACAAGGCCGGCGGCATAACCAATAAGCAAGCTGAAATCGTATGACTGTAAATTTCCTAGCAACGTTCGGCTTTTCATGCGAACAGGCCCAACGACGAGGTGCACGTCTGCTCCCAAAGCGCTATTGAAGCTGCGCAACCACGAGGCAGGCACCTCACAGTCACCATCCGTCGTGATGATCCACTCGTAGGATGCGTGCTGAATACCCCACTCAATGGCTCTCTTCTTACCGATAATGCCTTCAGGCAGTCGGTACATCTTCACATTATACAATCCGTCAAGTGCGTCCAAGGTACCATCATCTGATCCATCATCCACTACGATGATTTCAAAGGCATCTTTCGGATAATCTAAGGCCATTACCTGCTTCACCAAGCGACGAATGGTGGCGGCTTCATTGCGCACCGGCACAATGATGGAAAAAGTAGCCGTGGTAGTAACCTCCAGATTTTTCGGCAGAGTTCTGAACTGTAGTAGTATGTAGAGAAAAACGCCACAATGCAGGCCTCCAACAATCAAAACTGCCCAGAGTATCATGCGGCAATTTTAACTTTATATTTCAAAAGAAAATACAGCCCAAGCACAGAGGGTGCCACCGTATTGATGAGCCAAATGAGAAGACTTGGCGTGAGTACCAGCAGCATGTTCGATACATGTGTTTCAAAAAAAAGCATGGCGCTGACCTCCCGTACGCCTAAGTGTCCAAAAATCGACGGGATGATGCTCCTGAATAGAAAAGTCCAGCCGACACCCGCTAGCACTAACGTCTTGGCCAACTCAGGATTGAACGCACTGATGAGCAGATAAAACTGAAAAGTAAACACACCAAATCGAAGAACTGAAAGTACGATTAATTGAAGCAAAAACCATCCATCAACAGCACTGTCTCTCCGACGCAAATAGTACCTAAGCAAAAGACTACCAACCCCTACCAAAGCCAACCCGACCCCCAAAATCCACCCGCGACTCTCGAATAAGTCAGTAGAGAAAACATAAATGCCATATCCGCCAAAAACCAACGTAATGGCCAACATGCTGACACGGTTGTAAAAAATCAGTACGCCGGCCTCCTGCCTGTTGGCATGCGGCAGCAATCGCGCAACCAAATCACCGCTGGTAAAGGGCATGATCCAATTCAGTGTAAGTCCGCCAAAAACCTGCTGCATGGCGCTAAACCACGAATAAGAACCGAGGACATTCAAGGATATTTTCCAACGCCAAACCTCTAACCCCCAGTTGGCAACTGCCAGCACACATACGATGATAATAACACCCCAATTATTAGCCAGTTGATCAAAACTTACTGTCCATTTGGCATCCACTTTCGCGTGGATAAACCACGCACAGGCGAATAAAATCACAAGGCGAAGCGCCCACCCCACCACATTCTTTTGCTTATGCGTAATTTGCATCAATGGTGGCATCAAAAAATGAGAAGATTATTTTAGGCATTGATCCGGGCACGACTGTGATGGGTTATGGGGTCATTAAAATTTCGGGTTCCTCGTATCAATTATTACAATTTGGTGTGATCCACCTGAGCAAATATGCCACCCACGAATTGAAACTCAAGAAAATCTTTGATCGGGTGATCAGCCTCATCGACGACTACCTACCCGACGAGATCGCACTTGAGGCACCTTTTTTCGGCAAAAATGTGCAAAGTATGCTGAAGTTAGGCCGAGCCCAAGGAGTGGCGATGGCTGCCGCCCTTTCTCGAGATATCCCCATCACAGAGTATGCCCCAAAAAAGGTAAAACAATCGGTGACAGGTAATGGCAATGCTTCGAAGGAGCAAGTGGCCGCTATGCTAAAAACGTTATTGAAATTTGAAGAAACGCCTAAACTGCTAGACGCGACCGATGCGCTGGCTGTGGCACTATGCCACCATTTTCAAGGAGGAAAAACCGTAGTGAGCGCTAAGAGTTGGAAAGCGTTTGTAGGAGCCAATCCGGGGCGGGTGAAGTAATCAATGGTTTCATTCCGTAATCGGCTAAAATGCGCTGCGAATGCTTCGTTAGCCTCGATCGATTCTCCCGCCTGATCGGGAGAGAGAGCGAGTGAGCGGTTGATAGATCACCACGAACTGCCGCTCCAAATTACTCTTCCCTCCTACTAAATCGATTGACTGAATTGGGGCTGCCTGCCTACCCTGATGAGGCGCGCGTCGAAGGCGGTGCAGATGATGCGGATAAGCTGCCGACGGGCGGGGAGCACGCGCACACCGGCCAGTTCGTCCCACACGATGAAGCCCTCTACGTGGAGTTGGTCCAGCAAGGAGACGTTGATGTATTTGCCGAAATCGTAAAAATCGTCGGCGAGCCATGTGGTCCGGAAGGTGCACATGAGGTTGAGGATTTGCTTGCGAAAAAAGAGGTCTTCGCGGGTGAGCAAATGGCCTTTGACGAAGGGGAATTCACCGGCATCAACGCGTGCGTAGTAGTTCTCCACCTTGTGTTCGTTTTGCGCAAATGCCGTGTAGCAATCGCCGATGGCGCTGGCGCCCAACCCGATGAGCACCTTGCCGCAATAGGGCGTGTAGCCCATGAAGTTGCGGTGCAGTTGGCTGGTGCGCTGCGCCACCATCAGTTCGTCGTTGGGTTTCACGAAATGATCCATCCCCACTTCCTCGTAACCGAACGCCAGCAGTTTTTCTTTGCCCAGTTGCATGAAGGTGTATTTCTCGTCTTCGGTGGGAAGAGATGCCTCGTATGCACGCTGGGCCGGGCGCATGGTGGGCACGTGCGCATAGCTGTAAAAAGCGATACGATCGGGAGAGAGTTGGTTGACCAGATCGAGGGTTTTGGTGAGCGAACAGAGGTGCTGACCCGGCAGGCCGTACACCACGTCGTAGTTCACCGATGTATAGCCGATTTCACGTGCCTTTTCGGTGATGAATTTTACTTGCTCAAACGACTGCATGCGATGAATGAGCCGCTGCACAGTTTCGTCAAAATCTTGAATGCCAAAGCTGACACGGTCAAAGCCGAGTGCATATAACGTGCGTAGGTGCGCTTCGGTGGTATTGGCCGGATGCCCTTCAAAACTCATCTGCACGTGTGACGATACGTCCACTTGGGCTGTGATACCATGGATGAGTCTGCTGAGGTTTTCGGGGGTGAAAAATGTGGGTGTGCCACCGCCCAAATGGATTTCGCGGATGATCGGACGCTCGGGTAAGATGGCGAGGTACAACTGCCACTCTTTAAGCACATGGGCGATGTAGGGGTCTTCTACTTTGTGGTTTTTGGTGATGCGCGTGTTGCACGCGCAGTAGGTGCACAGGCTCTCGCAGAAGGGCAAGTGAATGTAGAGGCTTACTTCGCGGTTGCTCTCCCAAAAGGCCGTTTGGATGGCTTGCTCCAAACCGGCAGTGGTGAATGCGGCGGTATCCCACAGCGGCACTGTTGGGTAACTGGTGTAGCGCGGCACGGGCTGGTTGTATTTCTTTAGGTTGATCATTCAGCGAAGTAACTATTCGCTGTGCTGCCGGATCATGATTTTTGGTGGATGAGGGAGATGATTGATGTCAGGGTGAAAATGCGGAACGTATTTAGCCTCAAATAACTAGATTCGTCGCATAGAGGAAAAAGAAAATAGTAGTGAAAACAGCCAGTCGCTCTGATAAGGAATTGATCTGCGATATTTTGGTGTCGGCGTTTCTACCCATTTTGGAGGAAAATTCAATCAATCTGATTGTGAAGCAGGATGCGAAACGCCCGCAGCGCATGCGTGTGCTCATGGAATACCTCTTTGAGAAGGCTTGGCACTTTGGCGAAATCTACCTGTCGGACGGGGATCGGTCGTGCATCTTGCTGAAATTTCCACATCGGGAAAAAACAACCTTACGCACGATTTGGATGGATCTGCAATTGGCACACAATTGCATTGGTTGGACACGGGTATACAAAATACTAAAGAGGCAAAGACTAACTGAACGGCATTACCCCAAAGAACCACACATTCGTCCGATGATTATGGGCACGCTCAACGAAAACAAAGGCAATGGTGCAGCTGCTCGTATGATGCTGGAATTGATCACCACCCACGACGACAAGCACTTACCTGTGGTGGTGGATGCAGTGGCTGAGCAAAATGTGCGGCTGTATCAGAAATGTGGATTTAAGATTATCAGCAAGGAAGAAGCGCTAGGTTTTCCGATTTATTTTTTGAGGTTGAATTGAGTTAAGCTTACAATGAAGGAAAGTAAAGATTCAAGGAAAGACATAAAGGACTAAGCAAATAATAATTAAACCAATAATTGCAATAAAAACTCTAATAAACAGTGATTCATTCTCCCATTTAAATATTTTTTTTTTAATCCATCCAGCAAAATACACTAATACAATACCAACCACTAAACAGATATAATCACTTAACCTAAATCCAAATAATTCAGAGTTGGAATTCATTGGTGTATTAATTCAGCCATTCATTCTTTGCTCGAAATGAGCCCTCACTTTATCATGACTTATTACACGATTATTTGCAATATTGTCCTCCCCTTCGTCAATAATTTTTTCTAACCTCCGCTCATCAAGCCTACCCGATTTTTTTAAGCTATCGATTACTTGATTCAATGGGATTTTCTCTTCTCCCTTGCGGGACTCTGCAATTAGATTGTCATAAAAATCCTCCCACAACTCCCCGTATTTCTTTAAATCGATCTGCACAGCAATTCGCTTATTGTGCTCATCGGTAACGTAACTGATGCCTTTCATGCGCTTAAGATTTATTGCAAGTTAAAGTCAATGATTTCAGCATTCAAGCATTGTAGCACTCAAACTAATGAAATCACATCCCACAAACAGTAATCAAGCTGGCAGCATGCAGGCGCACAAGTTGGTTGAAGTCGGGAAAGGTCATGAGCATGCCGCGCAGGAGAATGATAAAACCGGACAGAATGGCGATAAACGAAACGGAACGGGGAATGTAGGCCTTCAAATGAGTACTGATCCACGAGCCACCTATGGCCACCACCGCCAAGGCAGGAACAGTGCTGAGTCCGAACAACGCCATAAACAGCGCACCGCTAAAAAAATCCCCCAATGCAATGGCGCCTGCTGCCGCTACATATGTGAGTCCGCAAGGCAGGAAACCATTGGCCATGCCGCTGATAAACCAGCGTCGTTTTTTGGAGATATTGCCGGCCAACACCCGCTGCACCACACGGTACATGGCCGATTGGAAATACCACCGCTCCACAGACGCGCGGAAGGCTGGAATGGTGTAAATAACCAGCAACAACACGCCCAATGCGATGGTGAGCACCTGCTGCACTTGGAAAAAATGCAGCGACTCGCCAATCAACCCGAGCAATGCACCAATGAGTAAATAGCTCAAAATGCGGCCGATGTGATACACCCCAAACGTGGTGAAGGAAGGTCTTGGCCCTGCAAAGGTGAGCATGATCGGCCCACACATGCCCACGCAATGCAGACTACCCACTAGCCCTATGACGAGCGCCGCGATCATTGCACGAAAATTTGCTCTTGTTGGAAGTAATCCTTGCCGTCGGCATTCCAGGTGATTTTCACGCGATAGTTGCCCGATACCAGATCGGTTTTGGCTACCTGCTGTTGGAAATTCTCATCCAGAGCTATGGCAAATGTTTTATCAAAAATCTTTCGAGATGTATGGTAAAAATGAATCTGCCCTGTAGCGACTGATTGCTTGGGAAATGTAAGCATAATGTGCTGTGCCAATTGCTTCATTTCCACCTTTTGATCTAAGTCGTTGAAGTTGGCGATCTGCTGCATTTTGCCCTCATGCGCAATCTCCTGCGCGTAATAATCTTCTGATACTAAATCTATATCTTCCTGAAATGCCCGCACCACCATATACAGGATAAATGCTGCAAAAAGGATGAATGTGATTGTTATTTTATGTCCCCAGTTCATTTGTTCAATTTTAGATTTTTTCAGTCTTTTAAAAAGTAGGCAAAGGGCAGTTGGCAGTTGGCAATGAGCAGTAGGCAATTGGAAATTTAATCATCAAATTAACTCATCAACCCACCGCACACGTTCCTCTACTCAACCATTCACCAATTAACTATTCAACCCTCCGCACCCCTGCGTCCCTAAAGGGATCCACCACACTAGCACCACTAATTAACTTTTCACTGATTAACTATTCAACCAATCACTTTTCACTAAAAAGCAGGTCCCAGAAACTTCGTCTTCACTGTCTGTATTTGTTTATCTCCTGAAAAAATGCCGATGGTCACTTTCTGCCTCATACCGTCCAGATTCTCCGGATTAATAACAATAAAGAATGCCCCTGCTCCTACGCCTTGTGCGGCTAATTGAATTTCTTTTCCTACCATTTCAATAGTGCCTTTTGGTTCCAATAATTCAAAACGAACATCCAAATCTTGGTTGGTTTTGTTTACTATTTTCACCTGATACAAATTGGTAATAGTGCCATCGGGTCGTTCTTGAAACATCATGCCCGGTGTGCGCAGAATGGTCGTTTGGAAATCAGATCGAATCATCAACAACGCCACAAACACGCCGAGCAAAAGCACCAGTACTGTGGTGTACGCTTTCATCCGTCCGGTGAAGACGAACGGCAGCTTGTCTGCTATGTTTTGTTCAGAGGCATAGCGCACCAAGCCCCGCGGCTTTCCGATCCGATCCATGATGCTGTCGCAGGCATCTATGCAGGCTGTGCAGTTGATGCATTCCAGTTGGGTGCCGTTGCGAATGTCGATTCCCGTCGGACACACATACACACACTGCTTGCAGTCGATGCAGTCGCCTTTGCCAGCGGCGGCACGGTCTTCCTCTTTGCGAAATTTGCTTCGCGATTCCCCCCGCACATGGTCATAAGCCACAACTATGCTCTGCCTGTCGAGCAGCACGCCTTGCAAGCGGCCGTATGGACAGATGGTGGTGCACACTTGCTCGCGCATGAAGGCAAACACCCCATAAAACAAGCCCGTGAAAAAGAGCATAAACGCAAACCCCACGGCATTGTCGGCCGGACCACCTTGGATCATTGCCCACAGACGATCCACTCCAATGAAGTACGCCAAAAACGTGTGCATGATGAGCGAACTGATCAGTACGAAGAGCGTCTGCTTGGCTGTTTTCTTTATAATCTTTTCGCGGTTCCAAGGCTGCTTGTCCAGCTTGCGCTGTGCCATGTAGTCGCCTTCTATCCAGTATTCGATTTTTCTAAAAACACCCTCCATGAAGATGGTCTGCGGACAAATCCATCCGCAGAAAATGCGCCCAAAAACCACCGTGAAAAGGATGATGAACACCAGCAAGGCGATCATGCCGATCACAAAGAGGTAGAAATCCTGCGGCCAAAACACCTGCCCGAAGATGATAAACCGACGGTTGAGCACATCGAGCAGCAGCAGCGGTTGATCCCCGATTTTCAGAAAAGGAGCGCCAAAAAGAAATAAGAGCAGCAGGTAACTAACCACCGTGCGGTAGTTGGTCAATCGCCCAAGTGGCTTTTTGGGAAAGAGCCAAATGCGCTTTCCCTTTTGATCCACCGTGGCGATATGGTCGCGAAACGACTCCTCCGCTACCTCCTGCTCTTTGTATATGTCCGAAACGTCTGACATGTGCCTAGTTACTGATTGGTCGTGCTGTCGCTTTCGGCGGCAGGAACTTCAATGGCCGCTCGCTCGAACAACTCGCCTTGCGGCTCTTTAGGCGTGCCGGGCGTTGTTCCTTCCAAAGTGTAGATATAACTGGCCACCTGTTGTATCTGCGTAGGCGTCAATTGGGTTTGCCATGCGATCATACCCTTTGCCGGCACACCATATTTCACCGTTTTGAAAATGGACACCAAGTCGCCACCGTTCAGCCAGTATTTGTCAGTGAAATTAGGCCCCACTCCTCCGCCACCATCTGGTGCATGACAAACTGCACAGTTGGCTTTATACACATTGGCACCTGATACCAAATCCGTCTCGGCAGTCAGCAGGGTCACGTTGCTTTCATCTATCAAATCGGTAGAAGTTGAAAGCCTAGCGGCCATTTCTGCCTTGTGCTTGGCCATAGCTTCCTGAAACTCTTCGTCCTGACTTTGTCCTGAACCAAAGTGATAATAGCCTAGATAAAATACACCAAACACGATGGTGACATAAAAACCATAGAGCCACCAAGGCGGCAGTCGGTTGTCCAACTCTCTTATTCCGTCATACTCGTGATCGGTGGCTATTGATGCTTCCTTGGCTATCGGCACGGCCGCATTGAAGCGGTTCCAGAAGCGATCCCACGAACTAAAATGCTCATCGCCTGGTAGTGCAGCAATCACCGCATCGTCTACGGCCACACCTTGCTCTTCCAGTCGCTTGCGCACGATCACACGCAAGCCCCACCAAGCCACAACCAACGCCAAAAAGGCCACAAAACAGACCAGAGCGGCCAGACTTAAGATGATCTCCATTTGGTACTTTTCAAACAGATTGGTACCTGCATCCTGCGCCAACGCTAGTGAGGGCAGTGCAAAAATGATCGCTAAGAAGTAGTTACGCTTGTTCATGGTCGGCATCTTTAGGGTCTAGAGGAATATTAGCTATCTCATCAATGGTCTTCTTGTCGGCACGCACCACATAGATCAGCACCAGCACGAAGAAGGTGAAGAAGATGAGGAAGGAGAGGATGGGGTATATCTCAATACCCACGATGGTCTCCATATGATGTTTGATGAATTTCAGCATGTTATTGAGGGTTTTGTTCCAATTCGTTCCCTTTCTTGATGTCCGTGCCTAGGCGCTGCAAGTAGGCGATCATCGCAATGATTTCTTTGTCAGAAGCCACCTTCACGCCCTCCAATGTCAATCCGTCGGCAATCTTCTTGGCTTGCGCTTCGGCATCAGCCAATGCTTGCGCATCATAACCTTCGGGGTATGGTACTCCGAGCGTCTGCATGGCGCGGATTTTATCATCCAGATTTTCTTTGTCCCACTCTTGGGTAAACAGCCACGGATACTGCGGCATGATAGAGCCCGGTGACATACTGGTAGGATCTAACATGTGGTAGAAATGCCAACTGTCAGGGTACTTCCCGCCTACACGGTGCACATCCGGCCCTGTGCGCTTGGATCCCCATTGGAAAGGGTGATCATAGACAAACTCCCCTGCTTTCGAGTATTCCAAATCCTGCGGATCGTAGCGGTACACCTCTGATCGGAACGGACGGATCATCTGCGAGTGGCACGTGTAGCATCCTTCGCGTATGTAGATGTCGCGTCCGTGCAATTCCAGCGGCGTGTATGGCTTCACGGTAGAAATGGTCGGCACGTTTGACTGAATCAAGAACGTAGGAACCAATTCCAAAATACCTCCAATGGCCACCAAGATCAAGCTCCACACGAGCAGACGAACAGGCTTCCATTCGAAAATGCGCCTGTGCCAGTGCTCGGTCTCTGCTGGATGATAATTCTTCAATAAGGGAGCCGCTTCGGCTTTCGAATTGGCCAAGAACGATCCCGCTTTGGCTGTTTTCACCAAATTGTAAATCATCACAAATACGCCAGTCAAGTACAGCAATCCGCCAAAGGCGCGCAAAGCATACATCGGCATGATCTGCGTCACGGTCTCAAGGAAATTAGGATACATCAGCGTGCCCTCAGCGGTGAACTGCTTCCACATCAAGCTTTGGGTGAATCCGGCCCAATAGAGCGGAATGGCATAGAAGGCGATTCCCAACGTGCCAATCCAGAAGTGTGTATTGGCCAATTTCTTTGAATACAATTGCGTCTGATACATCCTTGGTATGAGGTAGTAGAGCATGGCGAATGTGAGAAAACCGTTCCAACCCAAACCACCAATGTGCACGTGCCCCACGATCCAGTCAGTAAAGTGACCGATGGCGTTCACATTTTTCAATGACAACATCGGCCCTTCGAAGGTGGCCATGCCGTAGCAGGTGATCGCCACCACCATAAATTTCAAAATCGCATCTTCACGAACTTTGTCCCACGCGCCACGTAATGTGAGCAGACCATTGAGCATGCCACCCCACGATGGAGCAATAAGCATCACCGAAAACACCACACCCAGCGACTGTGCCCAATCCGGCAAGGACGAATACAGCAAGTGGTGCGGCCCTGCCCAGATGTAGATGAAGATTAACGCCCAGAAGTGTACAATAGACAACCGATACGAATAGATCGGGCGGTCAGCGGCCTTGGGCACGAAATAGTACATAAGCCCGAGGTACGGTGTGGTGAGGAAGAAGGCCACCGCATTGTGCCCATACCACCACTGCACCAGCGCATCTTGCACGCCCGCATACCACGAGTAGCTCTTCATGAAGCTGATGGGCAACTCGAAGCTGTTCACAATGTGCAGCATGGCCACCGTCACGAACGTGGCGATGTAAAACCAAATGGCCACATACAAATGGCGCTCGCGCCGCTTGATGATGGTCATGAACATGTTGAGGCCAAACACCACCCAGATCAAGGCGATGGCGATATCAATCGGCCATTCAAGCTCTGCATATTCCTTGCCCGAGGTGAAGCCCAACGGGAGCGATATGGCAGCCGCCAAGATGATGAGTTGCCAGCCCCAGAAGTGAATTTTCGAGAGCAGATCGCTGTACATGCGCGCCTTCACCAACCGCTGCAGCGAGTAATACACCCCCGCAAAGATGCCATTGCCCACAAAGGAAAAGATCACGGCGTTGGTGTGCAGCGGACGAATGCGCCCGAAGGTGGTATATTGAATGCCAAAGTTGGCTTCCGGCCACACGAACTGGATGGCCACCAAGAGGCCCACCGTCATGCCGATCACCCCAAACACCGTGGTGGCGATCAGGAAGTTGCGGACGGTCGTGTTGTCGTAGTAGAAAGTCTCCAGCCCCGATTGGGCCCTTGCTTCTTTTGAATCGGTTGTTGACATGCTGTTATGGTTTTATTGCTTCATTTTTAGGCGAGTTGGGAGCGTGCTTTTCAGGAGCGGAAGTAGCCTTGGTGGCCAGTTTGGTGGCCTTTTGGTCAGCTTCATCCTCAAAAAGCATCCGGACAGAAGGTGTGTAATCATCCTCAAACTGACCGCTGCGGCTCGCCCACACATACGCCAGCAAGAAACTCACGGCGAGTAGCAGGCTGCAGGCAATCAAGATGAAAATCACACTCATAATCTCAGATGGTACAAGATTAGGGTGCTCCCGAAAAGCCGTGCCTGAGACTTGGCAGACGAAAAGTTGATTTTTGTCAGGGCAGTCGTCAGCGCTTGCTAGGATTGAGGAACAGCGACGTAGCAATCCGGAGCGGGACTTTGTGGCTATTTAGCGGCTGTACTCCCGCTATCCGCTCTACTTCGTGCCGCTTTTATCGGGGCTGAAGTAAAAGCCGCCTCGCTATCTAGCAGCATTGTGAGAAGCGGGGAAAGGGTTAGATTTGTGATCAACACACAATGCGGGTAAGTTGCATACAACATACCTGGTTGTTAGGCAATATTTAGAGCCATGAATAAACTCTTATTACTAGTCATACTGTTGAACTCCTTAGAAGCTTTTGCTCAAACAAACTCGAGTGACTTCAGCAACTTGGAAAAAGCTAAATATGAATCAGAGATAAAACTGAGAATAGGAATTCAAGACACTATTGATATTCTAAAAGTAGAGTATTTCGAATATGATAGTGGCTATTTATTTCTTGTGAACAATAAAAACTCAAGATACAATTATAGTCTTGGAGTCGGTATAGAATCTCAGCCGCTTGACATCTACAATTCATCTTACGAACATTGGATCAATAAGATAAGATCAAAATCAATCGACAATACACTATTAGAAGATTTTGTAGGCGACTGGATTCCTATTTATAAGCGGAAAGGGCAATTTGCATTCTATTACACCTACTGCAATCACTCCTTTGAAGGTTATACTATATCGGACTCAACAATTGTAAATTATTATATGGACGGACCGGGTCCAGATGTTATTGATAGTGTTTTTCAACAGCAGAACTCTATTGTGATAAGCACAATAAATGGTGGTAATTATGAATTTTTAGAAACTGATTCTGACAAAAGAGTTTTCATTCTTTCAAATGGAAGGAGCAAACGATATTTGACTAAAGAGATTAATAAGACATCTTTTCCAGTAATTGTTGAACTGTGTCATGAACTTGGTATTAAGTTAACAGATTTTGAGCCTGTAAATGTTTCAAAATAACATTGCCTAATCAAGCTGTCCGACGTGTTCCGCAGGGCATGTCGGATTAGAGATAAATCGGGATTTCTAAATCCCGCCAGCTCGTGAGATTCCCTTAATCGCCCTCGTTTGTAACAAGGGCGGGTGAGAATAACGATTTCATCGTCAAAAAACCTCCCTGTCCGCAGCATTGGCGCAGCGCACTACGGGCGATTGATGGTAGAAATCCTGTTCTGTTCGTTAGTAGAAATGGACTTCAGAGCGGAAATCACTATATTTGAGATATGACGATTGAACAACGGAAAAAAGCATTGATTAACTGGATAACCAATCTGGACGATGAAACGGTGATCAACCAGATTGAGGGTTTTCGAAAGACTTCAATTAACGCTTTACCGAAAGAGATAGTCGAACTTCTTACCATTTCTGCGGCCGAACCCATCGAGGATTGCATTGAACACACTTCGGCTCAGGACATTCTTAACATGAAAGAATGAAAAAGAAGGTAATCTGGTCTCCAACTGCCAGAAAATCTCTAAGACGAACATCAAATTTCATTTCCGAGCTCTGGAATGAACAAATAAAAACGGAATTTCTGAACCAACTAGACTTCCGCATCGAACAGATTCAGAGGAATCCGGAACTTGCCCCAACTTTTGAGGATAGCGACGTAAGAAAATTAGTAATTCATAAATCAGTTTCTCTTTTTTACTTGAATTTACCTGACCATATTAGGATTCTGATCGTTTGGGACAACAGACAAGATGCCGCTAAACTATACAGACAAATAATAGATGCTAAGAAACACTAGATATTAAGAGCTATTTACCATTAGCGCAAGCAAGAAGAAGGTAATTGAAACGGATTTTAGGGAAAGATAAAAATGCCACCTATGCACACACAAAAAATTACTCCTTACTTATGGGTTGAAAAGACGCTAAAGCCGTAGCAGAATACTACCTATCCATTTTCAAAGATGGTAAGTTGAAAGATTTTCGCAGGTTCGATAGTGACGAAAGCGGAAATGAGGCAGGCATAGAAACAGCCGTGATTGAAATAGCCGGAATGGAGTTTAGCATACTGGCGGCAGGCCCATTATTCAAATTCAATGAGGCTGTCTCTTTCGTAATCAATACAAAAGACCAAGCAGAAACGGATTATTATTGGTAAGCCCTCACCGCCAATGGTGGTGAAGAAAGTTACTGTGGCTGGTGCAAGGATAAATACGGCTTATTCTGGCAAGTCGTGCCCACCGAATGTTTTGACCTCATTCATAGCGATTATCCCAAAGTAAGAGATAAAGCAATGAAGAACACGCTCAAGCAAAAGAAGCTGATACTATCAGAGCTTAAATAGGTGCATGATCTAGTCGTCCGTCTCCACCGCGTGACCGCTAAGACTTATCCTAGGCCCTTTAATCGTCCAAAATCTGGCTACTTTTAGGACATGATTTCTAACAAGACCAAATATGGCCTTAAAGCGCTGAGTTATTTGGCCAAGCAACCGCCCGGTGAACCCATCCAAATTTCCACCATCGCCCGCATGGAAAACATTCCTCGCAAATTTTTGGAAAGCATCCTCCTCTCCCTTCGCAAAAGCGGCCACCTAGGCTCTAAAAAAGGAAAGGTAGGCGGTTATTATCTGCTTAAGGACGCCTCCACTATCAGCATTGCGGAGGTATACCGCATTCTTGAAGGCCCCATTGCCCCTGTTCCGTGTGTAAGTCTCAATTTTTATGAAAAATGCAACGACTGCCCCGACGAAGACGCGTGCAGTGTTCATCGGCTGATGATTCAAGTTCGTGACAGCAATCTGAATATCCTGACTAAGACGTTTTTGAAGGATTTAGTTTAGCCATTCATTTATTAACACAAGTCCTGTATCCTCAAAAAATCAATCCTTTACTCAATAACGCCTCAATCAGTTAGCACTTCCCACCTATTTTTGCCGCCCAATCAAATGAATCGAATGAAAAACTTTGTAGCCGAACTGCAGTGGAGAGGAATGGTGCACGACATGATGCCGGGCACGGAAGAGGAACTGAACAAGGGGCTGTCGGTGGCGTATATCGGGTTTGACCCTACGGCCGATTCGCTGCACATTGGCAATATGGTGCAGATCATGACGCTCATGCACTTTCAGCGGTGCGGACACAAGCCCATTGCGTTGGTGGGTGGTGCCACGGGCATGGTGGGTGACCCGTCGGGCAAATCGGCGGAGCGCAACCTGCTGGATGAAGCTACCTTAAACCACAACCTGACTTGTGTGAAAAAGCAATTGGAGAAATTCTTGGATTTCACCGGACCGAATGCCGCCGAGGTGGTGAACAATTATGATTGGTTCAAAGGCTACAACTTCTTGGAGTTTATCCGCGATGTGGGCAAGCACATCAGCATCAACTATATGTTGGCGAAAGATTCAGTGAAAAACCGACTGGAAACTGGCATGTCGTTCACGGAATTCAGCTACCAACTGGTGCAGGGCTATGACTTCTACTGGCTGTGGAAAAACAAGGGTGTGAAGCTGCAACTGGGCGGCTCGGATCAGTGGGGCAACATCGTGACGGGCACGGAACTGATCCGCCGGATGGCGCAGGGCGAGGCATTTGCCATGACCACTCCGCTCATCACCAAGGCAGACGGCAGCAAGTTTGGAAAATCAGAAAGCGGAAACGTGTGGCTGGATGCCGAAAAGACGAGTCCGTATCAGTTTTACCAATATTGGATCAATGCCTCTGACGAGGATGTGGTGAAGTATGTGAAGATATTCAGCACGCGAGAGAAGGATGAAATCGATGCGTTGATTGCGCAGCATCAATTGGCGCCTCATGAGCGGCTGCTGCAGCGTACTCTGGCCGAAGAAGTGACCGAGCGCGTTCACTCCAAGGCGGATTTGGAAACAGCCATCAAAGCATCTAACATTCTGTTTGGCAAAAGCACCACGGAAGATTTGGCTTCCTTAGACGAAAAAACGCTGCTGCAAGTATTTGAAGGTGTGCCACAAACAGAAATCTCGAGAGATACCCTAGAAAGTGCGGCCACCGTGACGGACTTGCTGAGCGATTTGTCCAACGGACTAGTATTTGCATCGAAAGGTGAAGCCCGCCGCATGATACAAGGTGGTGGTGTATATGTGAACAAAGAAAAAGTGGAAGATGCCAACGCCAAGCCAACCTTCACACTACTCCAAGGCAAGTACCTGCTGGCGCAAAAGGGCAAGAAGAATTATTATTTGGTTAAGGTGAGCTAAAGCTGTCGACAGTCCACAGACGACAGCAGACCGTGGACCGAATGCCGTGGACTCCTCAAAACAACTCCCAACTCCCTCCTCTCTTAAATTTCCAGGCATCTAGCGGGGGCATCTTGGCGTCTTTGAAATACTTTGCGCGGCTCACCTGAAACAGTTGCTTGATCACACGGGATAGTTCGCCTTCACCACTCATGCGCTTGCCAAAGCGCCGATCTTGCAGCGCTCCGCCATGTAGGTCTTTGATCTGATTCAGTACTTTTTCCTTTCTGTCGGGAAAAGTGCGTGTGAGCCAATCTTCAAAAATCTGCGCGATTTCGCCATTCAATCGCACCACGGTGTAGCCGGCCGATGTGGCGCCATTTTCGGCGGCACGTTTGAGCAGCTCGGGTATCTCGTGATGGTTCAGTCCGGGTATGATCGGGGCGGTCATCACGCCTACTGGAATACCTGCATCGGTGAGTTTTTTCATGGCAGCAAATTTCATTTCAGCACTTGCAGTGCGCGGTTCGAGTAAGCGGCGTAGCGACTCATCCAGCGTGGTGATGGAAAACATGACATGGACGAGGTGGTGATCGGCCATCTGCTTCAAAATGTCCAAATCGCGCTCGATAAGGGCATTTTTCGTGATGATTCCCACGGGATTACGGAATTCGAGCAACACCTCTAGGAGCTTACGGGTGAGTTCGTATTTCTTCTCCAGCGGCTGGTAGCAATCCGTGTTGCCACTGAGCATGATGGTGCCCGGTTTGTAGCTTTTCTTCTTGAATTCACTCCGCAAAAGTTCGGCAGCATTCAACTTCACAATGATTTTTGACTCGAAATCCAGACCGGCGCTAAACCCCCAATATTGGTGCGACTCGCGAGCGTAGCAATACACACAGCCATGCTCACAGCCTTGGTAGGCATTCACCGAATAGGCACCCGGTACATCGGGGCTCTGGTATTCGCTGATGATCTTCCTGGGATGCTCGATGAACACCTGCGTTTGGGGGCGTTCGAGATCGGTGAATTCCTGCCACGAGTCAGGGTCTGACGTGTCGAGGCGCAGCTTGCTGAATTTGTTGTCAGGATTGTATTGTGCGCCCTTGCCTTTGATATGGTCGTCAATCGGCTTCAACTTCGCGAACATTTCGAAGAACAAAAGCCGTGGCTAACCCGCTGATGGCACCAAACAAGTGCGATTCGTAACTGATGCGTTCATCAAGTGGAAACACCGTGTACACGAGTCCACCATACAACATGATGGTGCCCGCCGAGATGAGTATGGAACGGATATTTCGCCGGAAAAAGCCAAATGAGATTAGGAAAAAGGCCAAACCATAGACCAATCCGCTGGCACCAATGTGATAAAACGGTCGGCCTAACGCCCACACGAGTATATTGGTAAAGAAATAACATTGCAAAAACACACGCGTGGCAATGCCGTCGTAGAAATAAAACAAGATGCCGCCCAGAATCAGCAGTGGAAGTGCATTGGACAAAAGGTGCTGTGGCGACCCATGTACTAAAGGAGCTGTGAAAATGCCAATGAGTCCTTCGATGCTGAGCGGATAGATGCCCAAAAAGCCAAAATCCATGCCCGAATATTGCTCCACCGTGAATACGGCAAACATCAAAAAGACAAATCGCATCGGTACAATCAGCGAAGCTCTGCTCATATAGCGAAGATGTTCATTTAGTGCTTCAAACTCTCAAATTGGACATAAAAAAAGTCACCCGGAGGTGACTTAGTTCTTTCAAGTCTTAGCGATCAATACGTAGATGGATCTTGGATCATTTTCAATTCCATCAACTTGGCTTCCTCATAGCTGATAGTCAAGAAACTCATCAATCCACCTGACGACTCGGCTATTTTCTTGGCCAAATCCTTCAAACTTGCGTGAAGTTTAATAGCAAAGGGTCGATCGATTTTTTTCATAATGAAATTGAGTTTGCGCAATTCGCGAATGATGGCTGTGTTGCGCTCCTCAGTACCCGACGGCAAGCTGGCGACTATTTTTTCGAAATCACGATCAAAGCTGATGGCGTTGTAGTACTCGTGCAATTGCTCCCGTGAGCGACTTTGCCGGTTGTTGGCAATGGCAATGGCTTCCTTGCGCTCATCGCTATCAATATTTCCGTCAGCTCCGGCGATCAAAATAGCCACATAAATGGGTGCTTTCATGAGCACATCTACCTCATCTTCTCTGAGTTTTGCGAATTCCTTTACCTTGGTCATAGGTCGTGTTTTAGAGGTTCGAAATTAGGTAATTATTCACTAATGGTGGAATCATTGGCCGACTTAAAAGTGAAGGTCATCAGCACAGGCAAGTGATCTGAAATGTCCCCCGCTTCTCGTATCACCCGAGCGTCAATGGCTTGGATAAAAGTTGGATTGTAAAAGATGTAGTCGATCATTTGATACGGCTCACCACTGCTAAATGTGTAGTGCGCTGCGGGATTCATTTCGTACTGTGCTTTGGCGATGGCCGACGCAATATTACCGGCATTGAGCAACGTCTGAATGACGGCATCTGTCTCTTGCTCCCAAGGCGGACGACTATTAAAATCGCCAATCAATAACACAGGTCCTTTATCCGCTAGTTGTTTGTACATATCGGCCAGCACAATGGCTTGGGCTTCTCTGGTTTCAGTGTCGAATGCTTCTAAATGCACATTCATCACGGTGAGCATGCGCTCATCTATTTGTACGTCCACGATTTGCACCAGTCTGTCCAAATAGAATTGGTTGTAGTAAAAAGGCGCGTTGATCGGCTTCTGTAGCACGGTGGTGCGCTCATTTTTCAAAGCAAAATGGGAATGTATCGCCTGCCCCGATAGCATTTCTCCAAAATGGTATTTGATTGGCCAATACGGAAACGGCAAATAGCGCTTGTCCCAATTTACCGATTGATACGCCTGATGCGCACCTAGGAAATTCGCAATGCTGTCCAACTGATTGGCAAAATACGACCGACTACTATTGAAATCAATTTCCTGAAAACCAATAATATCCGGCGACAATTCGCGTAAAAGTATTTGGGCACGCGTCAGGTTCTTTTTAAATAATTCCTTAGGCATGTCCACAGGCAGGTTATTTGTCATGCCCGAGAGGTAGCCAATGTTATACGTCATCACGGTGATGGTATCCGCCGATTTCGCTGGGACATCCGAGAAAGTTTTGATGGAATAATAGTCTTCTGCATCCACCTGCCCTCCCGAAGCACGGAAATAAAACACCACAACCGCGAACAGCAGGATACCTAGGCTTACGCCGATGATTTTTAAGGCCCTTTTCATTTGGTATTCAATGGTTCTTTATTGCCCAGATGCCTCGGCCCTTTGCCAAACACGTACAGGTCAAAAACAGAGAGTGTGCGCGCCACGATCTCGCGCGCGATGAGCATGGGGAATGTTTTACTTTCAAAATTGGCCAGATATGCTTGGGCATCTAGGTCATAATAATCGGAAATAAAAAGCGCCCGGGCGGCATGAAACTGCTGCGTGACAATGATCACTTCATGTTGATCGAAAATCTCCTTGCACCGCACTACTGAATCGAGCGTGCGCAGGCCGGCAAAATCGAGCGTGATATCTTCGGAAGGAACGCCTAATTCTTGAAGTGCCCGTAGCATGTCGCGCGGTTCGTTGTAATACTGAGACCGATTATCGCCGCTCACGAGCAGGTGCTTCACCTTTCCTGCTTTGTAGAGTTGCGCAGCAGCGCGCATCCGATCTTTAAAAAACAGGTTTTTATTTCCCTCAGAAGTTGATTTGCTTGTGCCTAGCACCAGCGCCACGCGTGTGGGCTTTAGGTCATTGATATCGGATTTCATTGCGCTGCGTGTGGTGGCAATCACCAACACATTGGCGAAGAGGATCATCCCAAATCCCACCAAACTGAGCCACATCAGCGCCTTTATGAACTTCTTCCAAGTCATCTCTTCAATGCTAGTATTTTATCCGCTTCCCTCACCGACCGTCGGTACCACTCTGCAATCAACGCTTCGCGCTCCTCGCCCGACACAAACCAACTTTCTTTTTTTTGTGACAATAAAACAGTGAGAATAATGGCTGCACTTACGGACAAATTGAAACTTTCGGTGAAGCCTTTCATCGGTATGGTCACCAGACCGTCTACTCGCGCCTTGGTTTCGTCGCTAATACCTGTGCCCTCTGTGCCAAAGACGATGACTGTTTTTTTATCTGTCGGGATCTCGTAAATGCTTTGGGCATTGTCTTCCACTGCCGTGGCGAATACCTGATAACCATTGTCGCGTAAGTACTTCAACCCGTGCTCGATATTCTCCACCCCGGACGCGCTCCCATTGTGATGATGAAACGTGAGCCATTTGGCGGCCCCTTTGGTGATATCGGGGTTTACGCGGTACTCGTTTTTGTTTTTGATAAAATGAAGGTCTTGAATGCCTAAACACTCGGCTGTGCGCAGCACGGCGCTGATATTGTGAGGCTTGTCAATATCTTCAAAGGCCAAGGTGATATGCCTAGTGCGCTCACGCGAAATGCGCTCAATGAGCGCTTGCCGATGTTCGGAAACAAAGGGTTGGAGTGTGGAAATGATTTGCTTGGGTGTCAATTTTCAGCCTTTTTCCCCAAACAATCCCAACTGCTTATCCTCATCCTCCACTTGTGAAATCACCTCGTGTTTCAATGCCTCAATGTCAAAATCCAACTTGGGCTTTTCTGTTACCACCAACTCGGCCTTGATCACATTTTGCACCGGCAACTTATTGCCAATCGCCTTCCAACCTTTGATATCGATCAGATTGATCAAATCGAGCTTTTTCTTCTCGTGGCTTCTGCCGTCTTTGTAGGTCACTTCCACATCGGCTTGGATGCCTTTGGAAATGAATATCAACTTTGAACCTTTTGCTTCGCTGACGAATGAAAAACGCTTATTTGGCGTGTTGGTCTCGATGATAAATCGCTTCACGTAAAACAGCTTCGACTCGGCATCATAATGAATGGCGTTGAATGCCGCATCCAATTCCAACTTATAAATGCCCATGATATTGGCATAGTCATAATGGTTGGTCAATTCGAAGGAAGTGGTCTCATAGCTGCCGTCTTTATAGAACGCCACCACTTGATCACCCGACACAAAATTGCCCAAATGCGACCCGCGATGATCTCGGTTCAGTCGGCCGATGGTCGGATCATACCAAATGTCTACACCACCCAATGTCGATCGCCCTTCCTGCTTCAGCACAATTTTGCGCACGGCATGTTTGGTGAGAATGTTGCCACCGGCACTTCTGCCCTTTATCTCCAATTCGGCAAAATCAAAGTCAAACACTTTGTTGCGCGCCTTACTGGCTTGCGTGAGCGATACCGTCACCACCTCGGCTTCACCGTTTGGATTAGCCGTGAAATAGTGCACTTTCGAGCCCTTGCTGCCTTTGGTCAGGTCATATTCCCTGTCGCGTGTGACCGACAGCACCTGAAAGCGCTTGGCGTAGGTAATGCCCGTTTTGCCATCTACATAGGCTAGGTTATACACCATGCGTTCGTCGTTCTTTTTGAACACACCGGCATAAATGATGTCTTTACCCACAAACACTTTCTCCTGAATCTTGGTGACCACACAAATGCCTGCACGCGTGAAGGCGATTATATCGTCAATGTCGGAACATTCAGATATAAATTCGTCCTTCTTGAGTCCGTAACCGATGAAACCGTCTTCACGATTTACGTACAATTTGGCATTGTTGGCGGCCACCACCACCGCGCTAATGGTATCGAAATTGGCGATCTGGGTAAGGCGCTCACGACCTTTGCCATACTTCTCCAACAAGCCTTGGTAATAGGCAATGGCGTATTCGGTGAGATGATTAAGATGATGCTCCGTTTCGGCCAACTCCTCCTCCATTTTGCGCATTGCCTCGTCTGCTTTGAAGGCATCAAATTTTGAGATACGCTTGATACGGATTTCGGTCAGTTTCACCACATCTTCGTCAGTGATCTCGCGGTAGAATTGCGGCTTAAATGGATCCAATCCTGCATGAATCGTTTGGATTACGGCCTCCCACGTTTCGCACTCTTCAATGTCGCGATAGATGCGGTTTTCGATGAATATTTTCTCCAACGAACTGAAGAGAATTTTCTCCATCAATTCGCCTTTTCGTATTTCCAGTTCGCGCTTGAGCAACTCAACCGTCTGCTGCACTGAGAATTGCAATATTTCAGAAACCGACAGGAACATCGGTTTATCCTCCACGATCACGCACGCATTGGGTGAGATGGACACTTCACATTCGGTGAACGCATAGAGCGCATCCATGGTGATATCCGGTGACACCCCGGGCGCCAATGAGATCACCACCTCCACATCCTTGGCGGTGTTGTCTATTACTTGTCTGATCTTGATTTTGCCCTTCTCACTTGCCTTCACAATCGATTCGATGAGGGAAGTGGTGGTAGTGCCAAAAGGAATGTCTTTGATAACGAGCGTTTTGCTATCCTCCTCCACAATAGTGGCACGCACGCGCACTTTTCCGCCACGCTTGCCGTCGTTATAGTCGGTCACATCGATTTTGCCGCCCGTCTGAAAATCGGGATACAGCTTGGGTTTCTTGCCCTTCAAAATTGCGATGGCTCCTTCCAAAATTTCACAGAAATTGTGCGGGAGCATTTTGGTAGAAAGCCCCACAGCAATACCCTCTACGCCCTGAGCCAGCAAAAGCGGAAATTTTACCGGAAAGGTGATCGGCTCTTTCTTGCGGCCGTCATACGAAAGTTGCCATTGGGTAGTCTGCGGATTGAACACCACATCCAGCGCAAACTTGCTCAAGCGCGCTTCAATGTATCGGGGGGCGGCTGCTCCATCGCCGGTGCGCACATCACCCCAGTTTCCTTGCGTATCTATAAGCAGGTCTTTTTGACCCAAGTTCACAATGGCATCTGCAATGGACGCATCGCCATGTGGGTGATACTGCATGGTGCTACCGATGATGTTGGCCACCTTGTTGAATCGCCCATCATCCATTTCCTTCATGGCGTGGAGGATACGCCGCTGCACCGGTTTCAGTCCGTCGTTGATGGCCGGCACGGCACGCTCCAAGATTACGTAGGAGGCATAATCCAAAAACCAGTTTTCGTACATCCCCGAGATCGGGACTACTCCGTGCAATTCTTCTTCTTCGTGATGTAATTCGCCCATGATTAATTGTAGCTAGCTAAATTCTTTTCTTGTCCTATTTCAGGCTTGTATTGCTGATGAGCTTTGCGGATGAGAGCTCGCACACGGTTGAATTCTTTGTCAACCTTTTTAAAATTCAAAGGATACCACATGGAGGTTTTGCAGGTGACCGCTCCGCCATGAAGTTGTATATTGAAGAAATTAAATTTACAAATACCATTCAATGACACAATCTCCACATCCCTAATTTCATAAAATGGAATTTGCTCTTCCACTCCATTTTCATTGATATACAAATGCGCATCATCGTAGGAAATATCTTTCATCGATTTTAGGGATGAGACTAAGGATGGAAACCAGTATTTCCAAACAAAAAAGCAATAAAGCAACGAAAAAAAAACCCGTGTCCACGATGGTTCTGAGTCGAAAAAAGGGAGAATTATGTAAACCAAAAAGAGAGCGGACATCAAAATAATTGATGTGTACTTGTATGTCTTATAAAATGAAGTTGATATTGCTTTTGTCTTATTCATCCCTTTTTTTGAAAAATTTACAAAACCGCCTTATTGCACTAATTCCGCAAAAATTCTTTCACTCGCATTTCCTCCTTCTTCAATAACATCCTTCTCTACTCTCAATTTATCGATGATAAACTGCTGTCGTTCGGGGGTGTTTTTGCCCATGTAGAACGTAAGCAAATCGTGGATTTTTGTTTCTTTCGTCAAGATCACCGGATCAAGTCGGATGTTTTCGCCAATGAATCCGGCAAACTCGTCAGGTGAAATTTCGCCCAGACCTTTAAAGCGCGTGATCTCCGGTTTATTGCCCAATTTCTGCACGGCATTTTGCTTTTCTTCTTCCGAGTAGCAATAGATCGTTTCCTTCTTGTTGCGCACACGAAACAATGGTGTGTCGAGAATGAACACGTGGTTGTTTCGCACCAATTCGGGGAAAAATTGGAGGAAATACGTGAGCAACAAAAGTCGAATGTGCATCCCGTCCACGTCGGCATCTGTGGCGATCACGATCTTGCGGTAGCGCAAGCCTTCCAGTCCGTCTTCAATGTTCAATGCGTGTTGCAGCAGGTTGAATTCTTCGTTTTCGTACACCACCTTCTTTGTGTGGCCGTAGCAGTTGAACGGCTTACCGCGCAGCGAGAAAACCGCTTGTGTCTGCACATCGCGCGATTTGGTGATGGAACCACTCGCCGAGTCGCCCTCAGTGATGAAGATCATCGTGCGATCTTTTACTTCGTCATCGCCTTTTTTGTTGTCAAAATGGATGCGACAATCACGCAGCTTCTTGTTGTGCAGGTTGGCTTTTTTCGCTCGATCATTTGCCAATTTCTTAATACCGGCTATTTCCTTGCGCTCACGCTCTGACTGCTGGATGCGCTTCAAAAGTGCTTCTGCCGTGGCACTGTCGCGGTGCAGATAATTGTCGAGTTCAGTTTTGAGAAAATCATTGACAAACGTGCGAACAGAAATACCATCCGGCGATATATTTTGTGAACCGAGTTTTGTTTTGGTCTGGCTCTCAAATACAGGCTCCTGCACTCGAATGGCCACCGCGCCTACAATGGCCGAACGGATATCTGCTGCATCAAAATCCTTCTTGTAAAATTCGCGCACTGTCTTCACGATCGCCTCTCGAAAAGCCGCCAAGTGTGTGCCTCCTTGGGTGGTGTTTTGGCCGTTTACAAACGAATAATACTCTTCTCCGTACTGGTTAGCATGGCTCAGCGCCACTTCAATATCGCGCCCTTTTAAGTGTATGATCGGATAGCGCAAGCTTTCCTCATCTGTCTTACGCTTGAGCAAATCGAGCAGGCCATTTTCAGAATAAAACTTGCGCTCATTTAGCTTGATCGTCAGGCCGGCATTCAGATAGGCATAGTTCCAAATGAGGTCATCCAGATATTCGGGGATGAAATGGAAATTCTTGAATACGGTAGGATCTGGCTCAAAAGTGGTGAGTGTGCCGTTTCGGTCAGTCGTCTTGGTGATCTTGGCATCTACCTTTATTTCACCTTTTTCAAATTCGCCTACTTTGGTTTCGCCTTCACGGAAACTCTGCACTTTGAAATAGCTCGAAAGCGCATTCACGGCTTTGGTACCCACGCCATTCAGACCAACAGATTTTTGAAAAGCGCCCGAATCATATTTACCACCGGTGTTAATTTTAGACACACAGTCAATCACCTTGCCTAGCGGAATACCACGACCATAATCGCGTACTGTCACTCGGTGGTCAGTTATTCTGATTTCGATGGTCTTGCCATACCCCATCATGTGCTCATCTATACTGTTGTCGATGATTTCTTTCACCAGCACATATATGCCGTCATCGGGTGAGGAGCCATCACCCAACTTGCCAATGTACATACCCGGACGCAACCGGATATGTTCTTTCCAGTCCAGGGACTTGATACTGTCCTCGGTATAAATTGCTTCTGCTACTTCCATCTCGCTCAAGAAAAGATTTTGAAAGGTGTAATCGAGCGCTGAAATTAAGTAAAGTGAATCATTCGCGCGAGGCGTTTTTTTTTGAACAAACAGATGTAAATCTTTACCTCCTTCGAGATAAAATGCTGATTTACAAACGCTTATTTCTTACGTATTAAGACAAATAAAAATGCAAAAAACCAGCCTACCATTAAGGCGGCACTGAGATAGTTGAGGTAATAATAGCGTGACGGAGCTATGTCCTCTGCATTGTTGAGCACGCCTATATAACCGATAAGAAGGGTCAGCGAAAAGAGCATGATGCTCGGTAGCAAATGCACCGTAAACCGCAACTGCTGCCCCACCCCTGCCCTGTCAACATAAAACCGGAAGAAATAGAATATCAACTGCAACACGACATACACCGACATGGCTGTGTAGAAGAAAAACCCGCGACCAATACGACCAACGCCCTCGAGGTTTATATCCAGTGTGAGCGGCAGGTACGCATAGATGAAGAGGAGAATGATTATGAAAAAAAGAGACGTGAAAATGCGCAATACTTTGGCGAATTGGAACATAAGGGACTTCTAGCTTGGAAGGTACAATTGATGGGCGCAAATCTAGGTGAGAAAATGTAATGACATGGACACACCAAAGATGGTAGGTATCTTTGACTCATGAATACTCGCATCTTAATATTCCGTGCTCCCCTTCTCCTAGTGCTCTTGGGATGTCAGCAAAAACCTACCGTTCCGGGTTTCGATTCGGATCGATGGAAATCCTCAACCATTTGTTCAGCCGAGCGATTTGCCTTGGCCGAAATAATCGTGAAAAATGAAGCGTCTCTCCTGAGTACTACCCAGCCTGATATCGAAGCGCTGCTGGGCATGGCACCCAAGCACGAGTTGCACGGACGAAATGAGAAGTTTTTCTATTATCCGCTTACTGTCGATTGCGCCGATTCTGCACAAAATCAATCGCTTTTCTTGCGGTTTGATGCGCTCGGCAGAGCCAAAGAAGTAATGATTATTTTGGATTAGCCCTTGCCGTCACGCTCCTCAAGGAGTTTGTCCATTTTGGCATTCAATTCGTCAACCTTGGCTTCTAGGGCGTCATTATTATCCATTACCATTTCATCCACGAAAATGGCATTCACGATAGAGAAACCGAATATACCGCCCGTGAGCACTACCATTAGGAAGAAAAAACTGGCAAAGGCAGGCTTTATGGAGCCGGGTGCTGAATTTGCAGCAATTGCTTCCGGAATCTCATGCCAACCTTCGAGGGTGAAAATTTGAAAAATAGTAAAGAGAGACTTAAAGGGGTCACCAAAGTGGGCAGGGTCTTCCAAATGAAATAAATAGGTGCTCAAGATAGCCAGCAGAACATTATAGATGAGCAATGCCGCAAAAACGAATGCAGACGCTCGGAAAGCGCGCTGGATGCCCGCGATCATCTGACCGATATTGGGAATGAAGCGCATGAAACGTAGAATTCTCAACACGCGCAGAAGCCTGAAAACAAGCAGGAAGGACATGTCGGGCACGGCAAAGAAAATCTCCAGCACCGACGGAAATGATATGGCCACCAAAATGAAGTCGAACTTGTTACCTGCATTCGAGATGTACGCTTTCCAACCATTTTCTTTCACTTTGATAATGACCTCCAAAACAAAGAAAATGGTAAAAATGTGGTCAATTCGATCCAAGAAGTTCATTTCCTTGAAATCGCCAAAACCCATCATGAAAAGCGTGAAGGTATTCCCTAGTATGGCAAAAATGATTACCCACTCATTGAGGAAAATTCGACGCAGCAATTGTCTCATTGTAGCATAAGGCTTATTCACACCTAAACAAAGGTATCAATATTCTTGAGTCTGCCTACCCAATCTCTCACAGATAGGAAAATATTAAAGTAAAAACCTAAAAAAATACAAACAAATACGGATAGGCTATCGCGGCATGATGCCTAGCACTTCTTCAAAAAACAAAAAAGTCTCCGATTTTACTTGCTCATATTCCTTCGAGATGAGCGGAGAATTGATCACATGCGCACCCGCCTTTGAAAAAGCTACCAGACGTTTCTGATCCTCTGGGGTCTGTGCTTTTCTACTAAAATCAACCATCGCACTTACCGATACGGTCATATCCTGCGCTGTGTCACTTTCATAATAGTAGCCTAGAAAAAACGGCTGCTTCACCTTCCCAAAAACTTCGTCAGTCATGGTTTGGTCAATGAGTGCCTGCAAGGCCACCAACCCTTCTACCCTGTACGTACCTGTCCAGTAGCGGTCGATTTTAGCCTGAATACTGTCCGGCTTAGGCTCCTTCTCCGGTTTCGGGATGCGATACTCCCCGATGATATTTTGTACGATCTGCAAACCCCACGGGCCACTCAGCATTTTAGCGGTTGGGTCAAAGAGCGCAATGTTCGGCGAATACATGACATGCGCGAAAATATCCGGATGATGGGCTTGCAAATAAATACCCAGCGTGCTGCCTGTAGAGCAACTCATGAGGATGACTTTCTTTCCCAGTTTGCACCCTATCACCAGTGCCTCTTTTGCGTCATTGACCAGCTGCTCGGGCGTCAGTTCTTTGAATATCTCCTTATCCGCTATGCCATGTTTGCTCAGTCGCGGCAAATACAGGTTCATTCCGTACCGCTTGGCCGTCTGCAAATGAAGCGGTGCTCCCTCCATCACGCCGGCGGAGAAGCCGTGCAAATACACAATGGCATAGTCAGTCTGTCGCACCGAATCAGCCCACACGATGCGCGATGCGTTTTCCGGTTTGAGATTTGGCACTTTTGACTCTCGCTGCGCGATATACCGCTCGAGTTCTTCTAAAGAAATTGAGAAACTGGGGAGGTCAGACGTCACCTCCTCAAACTGCGGGGTGGGCCCCAAAACATAGGTCAAAGCAACGACCACCACAAGCAGCAACAATCCGATGACAATGCGTTTGATCCATTTCATAATGCATGCTTTTGATCAAAAGTACAGGCCAAACAAGAATATTAATGCGATTTCTCCTTTAACAAATGAGGAAATTTCTCTTTAAACCGATTCAGTCTGGGTACAGACACATTGCGGATGTACGGATTATTTGGATGCAGTCGCTCGTAGTTTTGATGATACCCTTCTGCGATCCAAAATTTTTCGAAAGGCTTGATCTCAGCAGCTACCCTTTGTCCAAGCTTTTTCTCCATTGCCGATTTCTTCTCCTGAATGATTTTCAGTTCTTCCGGTGATTGATAAAAAATGATCGAACGATACTGAGAACCTCTATCGGGTCCTTGACCATTGACCTGCATCGGGTCTTGTGAACCAAAGTAAACATCCACCAAATCGGCGAACGTGATCAGCGACGGATCGTACAGTACTTCGACCGCCTCTGCATGGCCGGTCTGTCCCGTATTGCTCGATTCATAGGTTGGATTTTGCGTATGTCCACCGGCATAGCCCGAAATGGTCTCCTGCACGCCGCGCACGCTCTCATACACTGCCTCTACACACCAAAAACATCCACTTGCAAAGTAGGCACGCTTCATGTTCTGATCAAAAACTAGGGGTTTAGATGAAGGTTTTTCCCCTGCGGAGGTACAGGCTACCAATACAAAGAGTGCTATTACGAATCTCATGTTGAAAAAATTTTGAACAAGTTTACTAGACCTTTATTGGCTAAATGAAGATAATCTCCCAAATGGTTCGGTAGCCGACTAAAAAATCTTGAAACCGTGTGTTACAGCACCCGATCGCCCTTATTTTTGACCTATCTTATTTGAACCAACCGAGTCGGCCCAAAGTCCTTCATGAAATTTTCCTTGATTTTCTGTCTCATTCTTCTGCTCTCTTGCGGCGATAATAAGGAATATCTCATTCAAGTTCCGACCCAAACACGCATTACATCAGAGTGGATTTTGACCGAATTGGAAGAAAAAGCCAAAGAAGACCCTGACAATGATTGGCTGCTGAATCAGCAACTCTATTTCTGTGAACAAATGGAATGGCCCCTGCGATGCGAGCGGGTGCTTTTGCGCGCTAAAGAACGACTGGGATTATCCGAAAAGCTCATTGATCAGTTTGTAACCTTTCATTTAAAACATGAAAATTATCCACAGCTAGAAAGAATTCTAAAAGGCGCCCTAGAAACTCGTCCCCGATTGGAAGCGCGTGTGATAATTGGCCTGAACAAAACGCCCCCTGACGTAACACTCCTGAACAGATACCTAGACAGGTTCACGGACGATCAAGCTAGGCTACTGGCCATCGACGGATACTTGCTCACTAAAGATACCACAGCGGCGATTCGATGGATAGAAGAAATGCTACTGGCCAATCCTACCGAGGAGCGACTGACGCCTTATTATCGGCTTTTTGCTGCGCAGAGCAAATACGAAACGGCCATCAGCCTCTTGGAAATGCTGCATGCTACTGAATCCAACAATCCAACCTATGCCTTTGATCTGGCCACTTATTATTATCAAGTGGATCGAAAACAGGAAGCATTTGCTTTGCTGCGCAAGACCGGATCAACTGACGGCTTTGCCCTCATGCACACGTGGTTCAAGTCTAACAATCAAATAGATTCTGCCTTATTTTATCTCAACAAGGTTTCTGATCTTTCCACCAATCGCTCATTACTGATAAGCAAAGCCGAGTTGCTGGAAAATAAGGGAAGAATCAGCCAGGCATTGCCTGTATTCGAGGCTGTCTTGGCTATGGACACCACAGATGTTGAAATGCGCCAGCGCGTGGAAATTGTCAGGCGAAAAGTTGCATCTTTGCGCCAAAATCGGGAAAAGAAGGACAATCCGCCTCCTCCCACTGTAGAACGAAAAACGCTAGGGAATTAAGCCCCATGAGTAACCAACTTACCATTACGCTCCCCGACGGGAGCAAACGAACCTATTCGTCAGGCATCACCGCCATGGATGTAGCCATGAGCATCAGCGAAGGTCTAGCCAGAAATGTATTGGCCGCCAAAGTAAACGGCGAAGTGCAAGACGCCACGCGCCCGCTCGCCACAGACGCCACCCTTCAATTGCTTACTTGGAACGATGATGAGGGAAAATCGACGATGTGGCACTCTTCTGCTCACTTAATGGCGGAGGCACTGGAGTCTATCTATCCGGGAGTGAAATTTGGCATTGGCCCCCCGATCGAAAATGGTTTCTACTATGACGTAGATTTTGGTGACATCCCCTTCGATGCTGATAACCTGGCGTTGATCGAAAATAAGATGCTCGAACTTGCAAGGGAGAAAAGCACCTTCATTCGCTCCGAAATCTCCAAGAAAGACGCAATTGATTTTTTCAAGAAAAAAGGAGACGAGTATAAACTGGAACTGCTGGAGGACCTTGCCGACGGTACTATCACCTTTTACCAACAGGGCAATTTTACAGACCTATGTCGCGGGCCGCACATTCCGAATACCGGCTTCATCAAAGCAGCGAAGATTCTCAACGTGGCAGGTGCGTATTGGCGCGGTGATGAGAAAAGAAAGCAGCTGACACGTCTCTATGGCATCACCTTCCCGAAACAGAAGGAACTAGACGAGTATTTGGCATTGGTGGAAGAAGCCAAGCGCCGAGACCACCGAAAAATTGGCAAAGAATTGCAATTATTCACCTTCTCGGATCGCGTAGGCAAGGGACTTCCCCTGTGGTTGCCAAAGGGTGCCATTTTGCGCGAGCGTTTGGAGAATTTCATGCGCAAGGCTCAGATCAAAGCCGGCTATGAGCAGGTGGTGTCCCCTCACATCGGGGGCAAAGAATTATACGTCACATCCGGACATTACGCCAAATATGGTCAGGATTCCTTCCAGCCTATCCGCACACCCAATGAAGACGAAGAGTTCTTGCTTAAACCCATGAACTGTCCGCACCACTGTGAGATGTATAGAGCCATTCCGAAATCGTACAAAGACCTACCCGTTCGCTTTGCCGAATTTGGTACTGTCTATCGCTACGAGCAAAGCGGCGAGTTGCATGGGTTGACGCGTGTACGGGGATTCACCCAAGACGATGCGCACATCTTCTGTCGCCCCGATCAGGTTAAAGAAGAATTTGCCAAGGTGATTGACTTGGTTTTGTATGTATTCAAAGCACTCGGATTTGGCGAATTCACGGCGCAGGTTTCCTTACGGGATCCTGAAAACCCGGGCAAATACATTGGCACTGAAGCGAACTGGGCACGAGCCGAGCGTGAGATTCAAGAGGTAGCCGGCGAAAAGGGACTAAGTACAGTAGTGGCTTACGGTGAAGCGGCTTTTTATGGCCCCAAACTGGATTTTATGGTAAAAGATGCCATCGGCCGTAGGTGGCAATTGGGCACCATCCAAGTAGATTACAGCCTTCCTGAACGTTTTGAATTGGAGTATACAGGTTCCGACAATGAGAAGCATAGGCCGGTAATGATCCACCGAGCCCCTTTCGGTTCTATGGAACGTTTCGTCGCTATTTTGATAGAAAATACGGCGGGAAATTTCCCACTTTGGCTAGCACCCGAGCAAATAGCGATTCTGCCCATTTCCGAAAAATACCATGGATACGCCAAGGAAGTGTTCCAAGAACTCCAACAAAGCGACATCCGCGGAATCATTGACGAACGTGATGAGAAGATCGGAAAGAAGATACGCGATGCAGAGCTTAAAAAAATCCCTTATATGCTTATTGTAGGCGAAAAGGAGGCCTCAGACCGACAGGTGTCGGTGCGTATGCACGGTCAGGGAGATCAGGGAAGTCAGGATTTGAATCAATTCATTGCGCATTTCAACGGAAAAGTGCGAGAATTAATAGGACAATAAAGTTGTAAGCTTAAAAATTTCCATAATTTTGCGTTTCGTTTTGAATTTTGTGCAACTAAACAACAGAGTACAATCGCTAATATGAACAAGAAAGGTCGCCCTCAGGGTCGCGTCAGACAAGAGGAGCCTTACAAAGTAAATGAGAGGATTACTGCTTCCGAAGTTCGGGTAGTAGGTGAGAATGTGAAAGTAGATGTATACCCTACACGGGTTGCTATCAAGTTGGCTGAAGAGCAAGGACTTGATTTGGTAGAAATATCTCCGAATGCCGTGCCTCCTGTTTGCAAGATTATCGATTACTCCAAGTTTAAGTACGAGCAAAAGAAGAAGCAAAAAGAAATCAAAGCCAAGGCTATGAAAACGGTGATCAAAGAGATCCGTTTTGGCCCCAATACGGATGATCACGATTTCAATTTCAAATTGAAGCACGCCATCAAGTTTTTGGAGGAAGGCTCAAAAGTGAAGTCCTATGTCCACTTTGCAGGTCGTTCGATCGTGTTCAAAGACCGAGGTGAGATTTTGCTTTTGAAATTTGCCCAAGCTTTGGAGGAGTATGGTAAAGTGGAGCAATTGCCCAAATTGGAAGGAAAGCGGATGTTTTTGATGCTGACTCCCAAACCTAAAAGCAGTAGTAAATAAGTTTTTAACCAAATAAAGTAATGCCGAAAGTAAAGACCAATTCTGGAGCGAAGAAGCGATTCAAAGTGACAGGAACAGGGAAAATAAAGCGGAAACATGCTTTTAAAAACCACATCCTTACCAAAAAGGAGACGAAGCAAAAACGTCACCTTAGTAATATGTCTGTGGTGGACAAAGCAGATGAGAACAACATCAAGATGTTGCTCAAATTGAAGTAATAGGTTCCTTAATGTAACACCCGATTATTGGTAATAAGCTGCTGCAACAAGTCAGTACGCCAATCGTCAAAAACAAACAAGTAAAATGAGATCAGTAAATCATGTAGCATCGAGAGCTCGCCGCAAAAAAGTAATGAAGCAGGCGAAGGGCTACTTCGGAAGAAGAAAAAATGTATGGACGGTAGCTAAAAACGCCGTTGAAAAAGGCATGGGGTACGCCTACCGCGACCGCAAAGCCAAGAAGCGTGAATTTCGCGCACTTTGGATTCAGCGTATCAATGCGGGTGTGCGCGAGTACGACCTCTCCTACTCGCAATTTATGGGCAAACTGGCCGCATCCGGTATAGACATCAACCGTAAGGTGCTTGCCGACTTGGCTATGAACGAACCCGCCGCTTTCAAAGCGATCGTAGAAAAAGTGAAATAAGGTTTGTGAATACGTAAAAGAACAACCCCGCGCAGAAATGTGCGGGGTTTTTTATTGCTCATAAGCTCTACTGATTGTTAAGCCGTATTTTTGCAGTAATGAAGCTAGCCGCTATTGACATTGGCTCCAATGCCGTAAGACTCCAAATTACAAATACCCTAGAATACCAGCAAACGGTCACATTTAAAAAATTGGAGTACATCCGATTCCCTCTCCGCTTGGGTCATGACGTATTCACAACAGGTCGGATAAGTGAAACAAACAAAGAAAAGTTTCTTAAACTGCTGTCAGCATTCAAAACCATGATCGACTTGTATGAGGTAGACGGCTATTACGGGTGTGCCACATCTGCTATGCGAGAATCTGAAAATGGACAAAAAATTCTTGATCGGGCGAAAGCTGATTTTGGATTAGAGATACATATTATCGATGGAGATGAGGAAGCGCGGCTCGTAAATGAAGCGGTTAAATTAGGCATGTCCAATGGCAATTATCTGCATGTAGATGTGGGCGGTGGAAGCACGGAGTTAAACCTGTACTCGGGAGGCGAAAAGATCAAATCTGCATCCTTCAGAATCGGATCCGTTCGCAGGCTAAACCACCGAGACTCACCCGAAGTGTGGTCAACCATGAAAAGTTGGATTCAGCAAGAGGTGAAAACTGGACGATCACTTACTGCCATTGGCACTGGGGGCAATATCAACAAGCTTTTCGAATTGTCCGCAGCGCATAAAAATTCACGTCAAATGACCTTGGACGAGTTAAAAGCCGTGGTAAACATGCTGATGTCACTCTCCATGGAGGAGCGCCTCCTTAGACTCCAATTGAATGAAGATCGAGCAGATGTCATTATCCCTGCATCAGATATCTATATTCAAGTAATGGAAATGGCCAAAACTACTATCATTCAGGTACCTGACGTTGGTCTAAAAGACGGTATTAACCTCATGCTTTACGAGCGTTCTCATCCAAACCACGGACGAATGATCGTGAGAAATTGAGCAAAATATTTCTTCCGTTAAACTAAATTTTCAAAACCCACCAACCTTCAATGTCACGAAGTAATTCATTTTATCAAATGCCTGCTTACGAGTATTGATGAGATCTAAATCTTGCGTAAAGCGTTTGCTCGTGCCCATGGCCAATCTAAAACTTCGGCTCAGGTTGACTTCCAGCGATGCGCCGGGCTCTACATACCAAAATACATCTTCATTCACGAGACGGTTTTCATTTGTAGGCAGATTGTCATCATCAAAGTCTAGATGATAACCTATCCAACCGGAACCAGCCGAAACGGGAAAAGTCACATGAACCACCTCATTCGAAAAGAAAATTAGTTCCAAAAACATACCACCGTATCCGCCCAAGGCCACCACTTCCCTATCCGGATCTATGTTATCGTATTTCGCCGTGGGTATAATGCCGTGAGCCTCCAATCCTATCCCAAGCGTGCGGTTGATAATCCAGCCGCCTCTAAGCCCGGCCAAAACCATGGCTTCATCTCTAAAGGATGTACTGCGAATAGATAGTGCTCCAAAGCCGCCGCTGTGGCTCATATTGCCGGAGAGTGTCCGTATATCGTCTCGGCGTTTGGCTGCCTGCTCGTCCGGCACGGTTTGGTAATAAATGATTCTTGGAGTATCCGATGGCTCTGTCACGGGAGCCGGTTCAATAGGTGCTTGGGTGGTGTCTTGTTCTTGTGCTGCGGTGCAGTAACCCGCGATGAGTAGTAGTCCTAAAATGAGCGATTTCATAGGTGTAATCATTGTTCCTGTAAAAAGTGAGTTATGTATTTGATCTGAAAATTCAAGCCTATAGACACACGCACGAACCATAGGTTTCTCTTGTTGAGAAAAAAATGAATGAACCGGTCAGATGACCTCAACCTTTGTCTTTCAATCCTACTTCATTAAATTACCCACATGCAATTCTTGATTTCTGCTATCTCCACGCTGATTACCGCATTCATGTTTTTGCGCATGCATCATATCCACGGCACAGATACGTCGGTTGAGCGTGTTATTATTGTCATCGGCACAATAGTCTTTTTGTTGCAGGCAGGATTGTGTCATCAGGTGGTGATGGCCAAAACGTCTCGATCAAAGAATATTTTTCTCCTGCTCAATATCCTGTTTCTCTTGATGTACTCTATGCTGTTCTTTTGGTTTGTAGATTTTGATCGTGACAGCATTTTTAGCACATTAATGGGTGCCAAGCCGTGAACGAAGATCGAATTTCATTGCTCAAGAAGTTTATTGAAGAAGAACCTCACAATCCATTCAACCGCTACGCGCTTGCTATGGAATATTACAAAACGGAACCCGCTACGGCTTTGGGTTTACTTGAGCAGTTATTGATCGAACATCCTGACTATTTGCCGACTTATTACAAAGCCGCTCATCTATACTGGGAAATCAATAATTGGGAGCTTGCAGAAAAGACCTTCCTGACGGGTCTGGAATTAGCGGCACAGCAAAATGACCAAAAGGCATTGCTCGAATTACGATCGGCACATCTCAACTTTCGCTTTGCGGTGGATTAGCGAATGCGCAAGGCAATCTTTCCAAAATGATCGGGTGCTTTGAAGCGATCCAACGCTTGGAGGTACTGCCCCATAGGATATACATGATCGATGGTTGGCCGAATGCTATGGGTAGACATAAACTGCACCATTTCAGCAAACTCCTGATCGTTACCCATGGTGGAGCCGATAATATGCGCCTGCGTCCAAAATAAACGGAAAGTGTCCAGTTTTTCAGGATATCCGGCTGTGCTTCCGTACAGGACTATTCTGCCCGCCGGCTTGATGATTTTCAGGAAAATATTTACCGAATTCCCCCCAGTGCTGTCTATGATGGTATCAAACTGCCCGACATTCAACACATCTTTCCACCAATTGTCATTGGTTGAAATAAATCCGTCCTTAGCACCCATTTTGATGGCTCTTTGCCGCTTATCTTCGTCGCGGGAAGTCACGTAAACATTTGCTCCCAATGCCAAAGCGTATTGCAACGCAAACTGAGAAACGCCACCACCGATCCCCGTAATGAGCACGCGCTTGGAAGAATTAACTTTTCCTTTAGTTACCACCGCTCTGTAGGCTGTCAAACCGGCTAGTGGAATAACCGCAGCTTCTTCATCAGAAAGATGTGCGGGCTTTTCTACCAACCTGTGTGTGGGCACCTTCACTAATTCAGCTAATGTGCCATGCGTGGGCATACCCAATATGGAGTATTTGCCTGATTGCACCTCGGCATTATCACCCCAGTTAATGTTTGGATTAATTATCACTTTCTTGCCCAGCCATTCATCGGGTCCTTGCTCCACCACTCCGCATCCGTCAGAGCCTAGAATTGTGCCGTGTTTAATGCCCGGATAAAGCCCTTCGCGCATCCATTGATCCCGTCTGTTTAAGCCAGCCACGTCTAATCTAACAAGGCATTCATCGCCCTGAGTCTGAGGAATGTCTGCCTCGATCAGTTGAATAGGTTCAGGTTTCTTGTCTGTGATGATTATGGCTTTCATGGTCGTAGCTTAAAACGGCTGATCCTCTTCGGATTCGGTATTATTCGCTCTGCTAGGCAAAGTAATGGTAAAATCACTATTGCCTCCTGCCGATCGTGGGAACGGCTGGTTAAAGGCCGGCGTGATGTCCATATCTGCGAACTTGGTAAACTTCCCGATAAATTTCAACGGAACCGTATCCGTCTTTCCATTTCTGTGCTTCGCGATGATTACTTCGCCCATTCCATTCAAAGGCATCTCTGCCTCGTCTTGGGTGATACCGTAATATTCCGGTCGATACAGGAAGATCACCATATCGGCATCCTGTTCGATTGAACCTGATTCGCGCAAATCCGAAAGCTGTGGTTTCTTGTCTCCGCCACGCATTTCTACGGCACGACTCAACTGTGACAGGGCGATCACCGGCACATTCAGTTCTTTGGCTATGCCCTTGAGTGCCCGGGAGATTGAGGCTATTTCCTGTTCACGGTTGCCACCTCCCATCTTGGATGAGTCACCGGTCATCAATTGGAGGTAGTCAATGATGATCAACTTAACACCATGCTGCGATACCAGTCGTCGGCACTTAGCGCGCAGTTCCAAAATACTGAGAGCGGGGGTATCGTCTATAAATATGGGCGAGTCAGAAAGTTTTTTGGTTTTGTGGATCAGTTGCTGCCACTCATATTCCGCCAAATCACCCCGTTTGATTTTTTCACTTTCCAATTCCGCCTCAGCCGAAATCATACGATTGACCAACTGCACCGACGACATTTCCAGTGAAAATATGGCCACCGGATGGCCAAAATCAACCGATGCGTTGCGCAAGGCCGAAACCACAAAGGCCGTCTTACCCATACCCGGACGGGCCGCAATAATCACCAAGTCAGATGGCTGCCAACCAGACGTAATCCTGTCGAGGGCCGTAAAGCCGGAGGGAACACCCGTGAGACCGTCTTTTTTGTCCTTGCGTACTTGTATTTCCTCAATGGCCTGATGGAGTAGCGAACTCATTTTGTCGTAATTTTTGCGAATGTGTGATTCGGAGACTTCAAAAAGGGATTGCTCCGTCCGATCCAAGAGTTTGAATACATCCGTGGTGTCTTCGTAGGCATCCTGCTGGATTTCAGACGAAATACGGATCAGTTCGCGCTTAATAGATTGCTCAGCGATGATGCGGGCGTGGGTCTCTATGTTAGCAGCAGAGTTTACCTTGGCGGTAAGCTGCGAAATGTAGTACGCTCCGCCTACAAGCTCCAGTTTGCCATTTTTGCGAAGCTGGTGGGTGACTGTCTTGATATCCACCGGCTCACTGTGATTGAAGAGATCCACAATGGCCTGGTAAATAGATTGATGCGCTTCTTTGTAAAAACTCTCCGGATGTAAAATGTCAATCACATTGGAAAGCGCATCGCGCTCGAGCATGAGGGCACCCAGCACCACTTCCTCTATTTCCACGGCCTGCGGGGGCATTTTACCGAGTTGCTGAGAGAGCTCAGACACCCCTATTCTTCGCGATTTGCTGGTAATTTTTAAGGCCGTGGATTTGTCAGACATGAGTTGGTTTATTGAATTACAAAAATAGGTAGCTACCTATGCCCCGAATGCCCAAATAACCAATTAAAAACGGACAAGTTTTTAACAGGTTTATCAACATCTTCGCCGAGCACATTTCAAACCTTAGTCACTATATTTGACCAAGCCTATCTAAACGAACCATGTCAACCGTTCAAGACAAAATTGCCAACCATCAGCGAATTGTAATTACGGGCAATCGTGCCAAAGAGATCACCGCTCTTTGTGCCAAAGTGCTGCGCCACAATGGCCGTCCGTTTGACTTGGTGACGAGCAGTGAGCAAAAGGTAGGGGTCGGTCCCGTTGCGTTGATCGAAGCAAATGGAAATGCACATTTGTATCAGCCGCACATCCTTTTACTTGACGAAGTGGATCAGGCTGAGCAGCAGGCATTCACAAAATTGGCAGATGGATTACCAAAAGCAGGCACGTTGGTCTTTAATAAATCAAATGCCTTGGCCAAAGCCATCGGCGGCACACCTCGACCGGATGTCTATCGAGAAGAGGTCAAAGAACCCACTGTACAAGCATTGGCTCGGGGCATACTAAAGCGAATAGGCATCACAGAGAGTCAATTTTCAGCAGCACTATAACCACGGCACGTGTTCAAACTTAATCTCAAAAATCCACTGGTCGTCTTTGATTTGGAGACCACCGGCACCAGCATTGCATCAGACCGGATCGTCGAGATCGCACTGATCAAAATACAAGTGGACGGCACTGTTGAGGAAAAGTGCCGACGCATCAACCCTACCGTACCTATTCCGCTAGAGGCTAGTTTGATCCATGGTATTTATGATACAGATGTAAAGGATGAGCCTACGTTTAAGCAGGTAGCGCGTTCCTTGGCAGATTGGCTAGAAGGATGTGATCTGGCAGGATTCAATATTGTTCAATTTGATCTGCCGCTATTGGTGGAGGAATTTCTGCGTGCGAATGTGGAGTTTGGCACTGACAATCGAAAGGTGGTGGATGCGCAGAAAATCTACCATTTGATGGAAAAACGTAATCTATCCGCCGCTTACAAATTCTATTGTGACAAGGAGCTAATCAATGCGCACAGCGCCTTGGCCGATACACGCGCCACGTATGACGTGCTGGTGGCCCAAATAGAGAAATATGAGGGACAAGATGTGGTGGATTCGTTAGGTAACAAGCTCGGAAAAATTGAGAATGATATGAACGCCATCAACAGGCTATCTCCCAACCAAGCGGTAGACCTAGCCGGGCGCATCATATTGAAAGATGGCAAGGAGGTCTTCAATTTTGGCAAACACCGTGGAAAATCCGTTGTGCAGGTATTCAAAGAAGAGCCAAGTTTTTATGATTGGATAATGAAGGGCGATTTTCCACTAGATACGAAAAGACGACTGACACAAATCAAGTTGCGAGATTTTGGACATTGAATCAAAAACCAAATCTTTAGATTATCTTAATGCCACATTTACTCACCAATGATAGGGATGTTAAGGAAAAATAGAACCTTACGGCTGGCACTTATTTATGGAGCAAGTTTGGTCGCCTATTTTCTGCTTGTAAGCCTTTTGATCTATGTTGAAAAAGATAGCGATCAATCAGCGTTGACAAACTACGGTAATGCGATTTGGTATTCGCTTGCCACGCTGACAACCATCGGATACGGCGATCTCTTTCCTGCCACCACATATGGCAGATACATCGGGTATGTTTTCATATTTGGAAGTTTGGCCTTTTACGGCATATTAATCGGACAATTCACTTTACTCATGGCAACAATAAAAGAAAATCGAAGATTAGGACTCTCAGGCACACAATTCACGGATCATGCGGTCATCATTGGCTGGAATGACTTCAGCCGAATGGTTGTGGATCAGTTGCTCGGTGTGGGCAAGCGAGTGGCGATCGTCACGGACAGTAAAGAGGACTTAGACTCGGTATTGGAGCGATATCCGGAACATTCCAATAAGATATTCACCTTGTATGCAGACTATACCAACTATGAGTTGCTCGATAAAGCCAATATCCCTCAGTCCTCCATCGTGTTTGTCAATCACGGGACTGATACGGACAAGCTGGTGTACATCATCAATGTAAAAAAGATGTACCCCGACAGTGAATTTGTGGTAACACTCGATAACGGTGACCTGAAGCAAACATTTATACACGCAGGAGTGTCAAACACCATTTCCAAGTTTGAGATTAGCTCCAAGCTCCTCGCCTCCTACATTTTCGAGCCAGATGTAGCAGCTTACAGTGAGTCCATCATGTCATTTGCCAAGTCAGATGCTGATTATGATATCAAACAACTACTGGTAACAAGCGGCAATCCCTTCATCAATCAAGCGTATCAAGATGTCTTTTTTGAAATGAAGAAGCGCTACAACACTGTATTGATAGGCATCACCAAGCGCGACAAGTTTGGCGTGCGCAAGCTCATCAAAAATCCACACGGTGAGATTAAAATAGCCGCAGGTGATTACTTGGTGATGATTATCAGCGGCAAAGCATATAAGCTGATGCAGAAGATATTTAAGGTTCAGGAAGGGTACCAAACAGAAAAAGAATGAAAAACCAACTATCCTATTTGATTGTAGCTGCAGCCGTGCTGCTGCTGGTAGCTTGCGAAAACAAAGAATTGAATGAAGGCGAGGAATTCCGCCCGCGCGAATTGCACGATGATTTCAAAGAGACTCATTTCAGTCATGTGTGGATAGACGGTGTGGAGTATCTGATGCTGATGATGGACAATAACAACCCCCACGAGGGCTTTGGTTTTATGGCTTTACGTGGCAATGCAATTATTGAAAAACAGGACTCTACTTTGGCATATTTGCGAACCATAGGGGAATTTCAGGTTCAGATTTTAGCTCAATTGAAGAAACAATCGGAAGAGGAGATTCGACAGGACTTTTTCGATACGTATGAAGTTTTTCTGAAACAAGAACGGCCTGAATTGCTTCGATTGGAGCAAGACAGCCTCATTGCCAAATAAAAAAGCCTCCGACTGGAGGCTCTCTAGCTTTTTAGTGCCTAATATTCATTTCCCGAAGTAGCTCTTCAATAGCAACAACGCTTGAGACAATTCCGGATCAAGTGCAGGATTCGATGGCATGTCCTTTGCCACTTTAATAGCATCTACCAAGTCATCCTTGTCGGGGAATACCTCATCCAGAATGTTGCAATCGTAAATCAACGACATCAAAATGGCGAACGAAGGTGAAGGCTTAGCGCTCTTGAAAACCATCGCCTGAAGGCCATTTCTGATTTCCTGCTCAAACTGATAATTGGCATTGTCCATACGCTCAGAGAGCGGAATCCAAAGCAACTTGGTTTCCTCTTTGCGCAAGATTCCACGCTGTGCCAAGAGTGCGTTCAAATCTCCCATGAGATCCTTAAACTCACCTGACAATTTTTTCAGTTCTGCAGAAAGCTCTGCACCTGAGTGCAACTTTCCCAAAATCTGATCGAGGATGCCATTGCCCGTACCCGAGCTGTCCACCACTTGCACATGGCCACCTTCCAATTTCACCTTTTTCTGGATGTAGAGCTCCAAAATGCCGGCAGCAATCAGTGCAGGCACGATGGATTTCTCAGCAGCCGCAAGCAAGCGACCCTCTTCGTCATCCAAGGCTATCAAATACAATCCTTCTGCAATACTTAATTTCATGTCTTTTATAATTCCGTGTTAATCAATCTAGGTTTCTCCGCGAATTTCTTAAATAATAAGATGAACAGAAAGCTATGCACCTTCTTTTTTCAGGAGCTTGCCAATTGTCAACCCTTGAACTAGGATTGAGAATACGACAATGCAATAGGTACAAAACAAAATATTCTGACGAAGTGCCTCGTCGAGCCACTCATAATTCTGCAATGAAAGCGCCATAGCTACAGAAAGTCCTCCTCTCAGACCTCCCCAAGTTAAAATGGCAATAGTTCGTGGTTCAAAGGTTCGCCATGGTGCCATCGCTTTGATTGGGAAGAACACCCCTAACCAACGAGAGAAAAGAACGATGACAATACTAGCAAGACCCAACTTCAAACTGTCAAATGTAAACTTCTCCACAATCACGAGAATCTCCAAGCCAACCAAAATGAATAGGATAGCATTGAGTGCTTCATCAACCAAGTGCCAAAACTTGTAAACATAGGCACCTGTGGCATTTGCGAGAGTTTCGTCGCGTCCTTGGTTACCTACTGAAAGTCCTAAGATCACCATTGAGATAGGACCTGACACGCCTGTCATCTCAGCAATTCGTCCACAAACCATCACCAATGTAATGGTAACGAGTACTTCCAACTCCACGTGATCATTATCTATGAAATTTAGCAACTTAAAGCCCAAATAACCGAACAGACCACCCAGCAGTAAGCCACCAAAAACCTCCTTCGCAAACAAAAATGACACACTGGCCGCATTCACCTCACCTGAACCATGACCGCCGGAATGGATACCATTTTTGGCCATTACGATCTGTAGTATAGTTAAGAAGAAAACAACGCCTACACCATCATTGAAAAGTGACTCACCGGCAATTTTTATCTCAAGCTTTTTAGCCAATCCTACCTTCTTGACAAGCGCAAGTACCGCGATAGGATCTGTAGGAGAAATAAGCGCGCCAAACAACAAGCAATAGATTAACTCGATTTCAAAGCCCAAGTAAGGGAATACCCAATACATAATGTAGCCCACCGCGAAGGTGGAAATAGCCGTACCAATTACTGCCAAGATGATAATGGGCCACTTTTCTTCAAACATTTTGTTCAAATCCGTGCTCAAAGCACCTGCAAAAAGCAGGAAATTCAGCATGACGCCCATCAACACCTTTTCAAAGTCAAATTCCTCTACTATGTGCTCCGCAGCTTCATAGAACGTGGGAAAGAACAGCCCTGAAACCAAAATCAAGCAGGACATGATCAACGCAATGGTCATCAAACCAATGGTCGTAGGCATCTTCAACACAGAGATGTTGATCAGTGTGAAAATGGCTGCCAGGAAAATTAACAGCGTAATTAGGTCTAAGACACTCATTTGATTTAGGTATTAGGATTTTACAAAGTTGGTTGACTTCTCCAAAGGCCAAAATAAAGAGAAAAGCATTAGCAAAAAAAATATACGGGAATTATTGAAGATGGGGATTTACATGCAAATATTTGCAAACAGAGACGAGTGGACACCCCCTGTCTCACACACTATGAGTAAACCGGCTATTTTTTCAATTGTCACCCTGTTTTGTACAATTTTAATTTTGGTCGGTTGCAAATCTCAGCGTACGGCTCAATCGCCTTCGGACGGTCCCCAATCTTCCACCATCTTACCGAAGGACTTCACAGCGCAGGAAGCGGATAAGCTATTGGCAGATGAAGCCAAAGCAGATAGTGGTCGAAACGTTAGTCCGAATTACGAAATCCGTAGCACAGAGCTCGGACACGACATTGATCAATTTTTAAAAAATTCTCCTGTTTTTTCGAGTCACTTTACCGGATTCTCCCTGTATGATCTCGCAGCGGACGAATTTTTGGTCAATCACCACGCCGACATGTACTTCACACCGGCTTCCAATGTGAAGATACTGACGCTTTATGCCGTGTTGCGGAGTTTCGGCAAGCAATTACCAACAGCTCTGTATTACGATGCTTCCGACACCTTATACATTCGTCCGATTGGTGACCCAACATTTTTACATCCCGATTTTCGCACGCAACCGCTGCAATCAATGCTGCGCAATACCTTGAAGCCTGTGGTGATCCTATGGCCTCAGGCTGAATTGCCAAGTTTTGGTATCGGATGGATGTGGGATGATTACAACACGGGATATCAACCGGAACTGTCCTGGATGCCCATATATGGGAACGTGGCAAGGTTTTCCTACACACGATCAAAAATTACTGCCGTCCCTCCCCTTTTTGAGGACTTGATTGAGGTAACAAAAGGTAACGGAAACGAAAACACCAATACCATTCGCCGTGCATTTGGTTACAATCATTTTGAAGCGGAAATCCGCTATCCAAATTGGTCATTTGAGAAATCGATCCCTTTTAAATATAGCGAATCACTAGCTGCGCAATTATTAAAAGAGCAGACGATAAATACCGTGAGCATTAAAACTGACAGAAAGCTTAGATTTGATACGCTCTACACCATGCCCATTGATACGGTCCTGCGCCTTATGATGCAGGAAAGCGACAATTTATTGTCAGAGCAACTCCTGATTATGGCTGCCTGGAAAAACGGTTTTGACAATTCGGAAGCCTTTAGAGAGTACATGACTGCCAGATGGCTACCCGATATCGATCCTGTTTGGATGGATGGATCGGGGCTTTCTCGGTACAATTTGATCAGACCTGTAGATAAAGTGAAATTGCTCACCAAGCTTTATCACGAATTTGGCTGGGCGCGCATTCACAACCTGTTTGCTCATGGGGGTGTTTCCGGTACCTTAAAAAATTGGTATCCCAACCGACCGGATCCGAATAACCCCGAAGCACCGGTGGTGCCTTATGTGATAGCCAAAACAGGGACTTTGGCGAACAATCATTCTCTAAGTGGGTACTTGCAGACCCGATCGGGGAAACTGCTCGTTTTTTCATTTATGAATAACAATTTTGTGCGCTCCACATCCGAGGTACGGCGTGAGATGCAAACCTTGCTCGAGAAAATCAGAGACGCCTATTAAGCCTTTGTACCCCATATCTTAATCCGAAATAATACGGATTCTTGCTATTCGGGCACATTAATTCTACTTTGGCGGGTCTCTCCCTTCTTTGATCTTGTAATATTTTTTATTTTACCGAAAACTAACTCACCTAACTATGGCTTATAAGATTTCGGACATCTCCCAGCGGCTCATTGATCGGCAGAAACGACTAGGAAAAGACAACACGCTCACACCTCCGGGCTATATGCCCCCGCTTCAACGACCCGTTGAATATCTCTACATGTTCTTGTCGGTGGCAGCTGTACCGCTGTGGATCTGGCTGGGTTGGATTTACGGTGCGGGTGCGCTATTCGTAGCATTGATTCTCTTCGGCATTCGAGACGTTTTCATCCAAGACGATCATACTATCACACGTATTTACGGCCCGGTAGGTCGCTTGCGCTATGTTTTTGAGAATGTATTTCGAGACAAGTACTTGCAGTACTTCAACGAGACCAACACCGACGGGCGGCCGATTCCGAAAATCGTGCGTGACTACATTTATCAAAAAGCCAAAGGCGTGAAATCCATGTCGAGTTTCGGTACGGAATTGGACATTTACGATCCTGAAAATACGGCTAGCACGCGCATTCTGCACAACAACTTCGGGGCACAAAAGCATGTCTCTTATGAAGTGATGGTAGGAAGCCATCGGGAAAATGTGAAACCCTTCAAAATCAAGAATACCATCAACATATCGGCCATGAGCTACGGTGCACTGAATTACCGTGCGGCCGAATGCTTGAGTTTAGGAGCAAAAGGAGTGGCGTATGTAAATACCGGTGAGGGCGGATGCGGACCGCACGCCATAGCCGGAAATGATGCCGTATGGCAACTAGGGACAGGCAAATTCGGTGCAGGAAAGAATGCTACCATGCCTGACGGCACACCTACGCGTGCGCTGGATAAAGGCCTTTTCTTGGAGACTTTAAAGGATTTCCCCAATATCGGGATGATTCAGATCAAAATTTCACAAGGTGCCAAGCCCGGTATAGGCGGTCATTTGCCGGGCAGCAAAGTAACGCCTGAGATCGCTTCTGTGCGAAAAGTAGAACCGTGGAAAACGGTCATAAGCCCTCCGCAACATGCTGAATTGTACGATACCACGCCCAAAGGTGCCGTCTTGAAATTGATGGATTTCTGCAAGGAATTGCGGGAGTTGAGCGGCTTACCTGTAGGGATCAAAATGTGTGTGGGTAAACTCAGCGAAATTGACTTGCTGGTAGACGCCATGAAAGCTACAGGAGAAGGACCTGACATGATTCAGTTGGACGGTGCTGATGGAGGAACAGGAGCCGGTCCGAATCTCTTCGTAAACTATGTGGGATATGGCAATACGGTAGAAACCACAGCTTATCTGCACCAAGCGTTAATCAAGGCAAAAATCCGTGACCGTGTGGTGTTGAGTTCTTCCGGACGCATTTTCACTCCTGCACATGCGGCTCTCGCATTCGCCGTGGGTGCTGACACAGTAGAGTCTGCACGGGCTGCCATGCTTTCCATCGGTTGTATCCAAGCGCTGAAATGCCACACCAACGAATGTCCTACGGGAATCACCACAAACAGCAAATGGAGAATGCACGGTATAGACATTCCGGAAAAATCCACCCGTATTCACATGTATTTGGAAGGCTTTCATCACGACATGCTGGAGCTTACTCAAATCATGGGTCACTCCGATCCGAGAGATATCACCCTTGCTGACGTGCGATCCACCTCGCACAAGCCTTGGTACATGTCACACTTCGATCAGGATCCGTTTGGGTTCTACATGCCATCGCCTACTTCAGAGAGTTGGATGAAGTAAGTAAACTCAATAAAGCTTGCGCAATCGGGGGTCAAAAACTTCATTTTGACCCCTGCGCCAAGCGAAAAAGAACCAGCTTGCAAGTGGCAAATTAAGAAGCCACCAAAACGTGGCAATCGGAGTGAGAAGTAAAGACCCATTCAACAAGAACATTCCGAGCAGCGGATAAATGGATCGGGTATTCAGAAAAAAATAGGTCAAATATACGAGCCACGGCCGCTGACCAATAAACACTCGAAAGCCTTTACCTGCTTGTCCTCCACCCTGCCTGGCTCGTGCTGTCCATTCAGGTAACGTACGTGTATAATGATGGTGAACACACAAGTTTTCGCTCCACGTCACATGCTTTGCCTTCAATACATGCGGATTTTTTACCCTTTTTATATTTTTCAATCGCCCCATATCCTTAAAATGCGACGCATACCGCTCACGGCGGGTTAGTTGTCGGATGTCCGCAATGGGTGCGTACCAATGTCCTGCATTGCCAAAATTGATTCTTGGCACTCGTAAGACGCCCTTGTCTGGGGCTGACGCCTCCATTGCTTCAGGCACGGAAGCATGTCTGATCGGCACCAAAAATTCATCCAAATCGATCAATTGGAGCCACTCTGTCTCGTGCCGAAAATGCTCCACGCAATGCGTATAGGCTTTTGTCTGACGCGTCAATTTTGGGTAATCCTTATAATGTTTAGCTGCTACATCATCCGTCCATTTAATGTAGGTAATATGGTCTGCATAAGGCGCCAGCAGTTCCCAATGATCTCCGCCATTATCGTACAAATACAAATGCGATACGCCCACTGTGAGGTGATAGTCCACCCACTGGGTCAAGTATCGGTGCTCATTCTTGAAAATGGCTACCACACTTACAAAATGTGGCTTATTCATGCGAGTAATCCCGCACGTTTCAGCAACGGTTCCAATTCCGGCTCCTTTCCTCTGAACCGTTTGTAAAGCTCCATGGGAGGTGCTGTACCTCCCTGCGAAAGGATGTTGTTTTTGAACGATCGAGCCGTTTCAGGATCAAAAATGCCCCTTTCTTGAAAAACTGAAAATGCATCGGCATCCAACACTTCGGCCCATTTGTAGGAATAATAACCGGCGGCATATCCACCACCGAAAATGTGACTAAACTGGGTGCTCATGCAGGTGCCTGCTACTTCAGGAAATAGTTCCGTGGGTTTCATAGCAACACGCTCCACTGCAAGGACGTCTTGCACTTCATCTGTGCGGTGATGAAACGCCATGTCCATCAAACCAAAACTGATCTGGCGCACGGTAGCATACGCCTCATGATAGGTGGCAGATTCCTTGATTCGATTGATGTATTCGGCAGGAATGGACTCCCCTGTTTGATAATGCCGGGCAAACAAATCCAGACATTCCTTTTCGTAACACCAATTCTCAAAAATCTGACTGGGTAATTCTACAAAATCCCAATATACGCTGGTTCCCGAAAGTGACGCATAGGTAGTATCGGCCAACATACCGTGCAACGCATGACCAAATTCATGAAATAAGGTTTTTACTTCGTCAAACGTGAGCAACGAAGGCGTGTCAGCTGACGAAGGGGTGAAATTGCACACAATACTTACCTGGGGGATGACCCGATGGCCTTGGCTTTTTCTCTGTTCACGAAAAGAAGTCATCCATGCGCCTCCTCTTTTTCCTTTTCGGGGGAAATAATCGGCCAAGAAAACGGCCACCACATCTTGCGCATCGTTGCGTACTTCATAGGCCGTCACGTCCGGATGATACACCGGGACAGTGCTATTTGGCACAAAATGAAGTCCATATAGTTTCCCTGCCGTCTGAAAAACACCATCGATGACATTTTCTAACTTGAAATATGGCTTGGTAAGCTCATCATCCAAGTCATACTTTTTCTTTCGCAATTTCTCCGAGTAAAAAGACCAATCCCATCGCTGCAATTCGTGATCTGCGCCAAGTTCGGCCATGAAAGCCTTCAATTCTTCCACTTCTTGCTTGGCTTTTGGCATGGCTCTTTCGAGTAAATCCTGCAGAAAATCGATCACCTTTTCGGGCTGCTGTGCCATGCGCTCCTCCAGCACAAAAGCGGCGTACGTGGGGTAACCCAACAGATTGGCCAATTCTTTGCGCAGCGCCACGATGCGTTTTACCACGTCAGTATTGTCCAAGGTGTCTTTTTTAAAAGATTTGGACATGTACGCTCGATACATCTTCTCGCGCAGTGCCCGATTTTGCACATGTTCCATGAACGGCAGATAACTCGGCGCATGTAGAGTAAATAGCCATGCACCGGCTTTACCCTTCTCCTTGGCCAACTGAGCGGCACGCTGTTTGGCGTCTTTTGGCAGTCCGGCTATATCCGCTTCGTTCTCCACGACCAGCTCATACGCGTTGGTTTCAGCCAATACATTTTCGCCGAATTTCAAACTCAATTTAGACAGTTCCACGGCCACCTCACCGAAACGTTTTTTCTTCACGTCATCCAGCCCTGCACCGCTTCTGATGAACCCTTTGTAGGTTTTCTCAAGCAACATGTGTTGCTCGTCTGTAAGGACCAAAAGTCCCCGCTGATCATACACGTATTTGATGCGCGAAAACAGTTTGGCGTTTTGCTTTAACTCATTGTTAAATGATGTGAGCATCGGCGATGCTTCTTGCGCTATTTTCTGGAGTTCTTCGCTTGTTTCGGCGGAATTCAAGTTAAATAAAATAGTAGATGCTCGAGACATCCACTCTCCGGAGGTCTCCAGCGCCTCTATGGTGTTTTCAAAGGTGGCCGGGTTCGGGTCATTGGCTATTTCCAATACTTCCGCACGCGCCACCTCAATGGTTTCTTTGATGGCAGACAGGTAATGGGGCCCCTTGATCTGGTCAAATGGCGGCACTTCGAAAGGCGTATGGAAGGGCTGTAACAGGGGATTTTGCATAGGTCTTCTTCTGATTGATCAAAGGTATTTCTTTCACAGTTCAATTTTGAACACCTCTTGAAAAGAGGGCTTAAAAGCGTATCACTAATTGTCCTCTTCTAAGTACAATGTACGAACAGGTTTGTATTACTTTTGACATTCAATGAATTTATTCATCTGTCAAAATATTTGGCTGAAACCTAGGCTGGTCATCGCAAAAGCCACTGAAAACACCCATCAGTTGTTAATCATGTTACCGTTTATCCTCTTAGGTTTCATTTTCGGATTGGATGGGCTTACAAAATTCAGAGCTGAATTCAATGAATCACTCAATTTTTGGTCTTTACTGATTACAATTCCCCTTTTTTCTGGTGTTGTACTGCTTCTTTTCGGGTGGTTACAAACCGTTTTACTTAAATTTTCTGGTAAAATTTGGAATGGTGGAGCCACCACAAAACAACTCGCCAATATTTGTTCTTTAGCCAATTTCCCATTTGTTGGAGTTCTTTTTTATCAACTTATGTTGATGGTGTTAGGTCATGAGCCAGCTTTGGATAATGTGAATGGAGGGCTGATTTTCTTGATCTTGATTTGGTCATTTAGCCTTCAGATTATCGGTATCTCAATGGTTCAAAAGTTCAACTATGCATTTTCCTGTTTGAATTTCATACTGAGTAATACTCCTTGGCTTTTGATATGTCTCCTTCGGGCATAACCCTCATTCAAAATCCTGACGATAGTCATTCACTCCGCACAAGAGAAAACGGGCATATTTGTTTACCATTTTGTATCCGCCCAAATCTTATTCACCTTTGAAAATAGAGAGCCCAAGACCATGAAATTTGCTACCAAAGCCCTGCATGCAGGCATTAAGCCCGATCCATCTACCGGTGCGATCATGACGCCCATCTTCCAGACCTCCACCTATGTGCAAGATGCACCGGGCAAACACAAGGGCTTTGAGTATGCCCGTTCTCAAAACCCTACCAGATCTGCACTAGAGGCCAATCTGGCAGCACTTGAAAATGCGAATTACGGCCGCTGCTTTGCTTCGGGCATGAGTGCCACGGAAACTGTGATAAAAACGCTGCGCCCCGGTGACCATGTGGTGAGCACCAACGACCTCTATGGTGGTTCCTTTCGCTTGTTCACGCGCATTTACCAAGAATTTGGGCTGAAGTTCAGCTTTGTTGACATGATCGATCTTCAGAATGTGGAGGCGGCCATGACCGCCAACACGAAACTGATTTGGTCAGAAACGCCCACTAACCCGATGATGAGCATCATCGACATAGAAGGATTGGCGGCTATATCCAAAAAGCACGGCACCAAGCTCGTGGTGGACAACACATTTGCCTCACCCTATTTGCAAAACCCGTTGGATTTGGGTGCAGATGCTGTGATGCATTCGGTGACGAAATTTATAGCAGGCCACTCAGATGTAATTATGGGTTTCCTCGGTATGAACGATCCGGTTTTAGATGAAAAATTCGGATTTATTCAAAATTCCAGTGGCGCGGTTCCGGGTCCGCAGGATTGCTTTCTTGCATTGCGTGGCATCAAAACGCTGCACGTGCGTATGGACAGACATTGCGCCAATGGCGAGAAAATAGCCCATTACCTGAAAAACCACCCGAAAGTGGATAAGGTGTATTGGCCCGGATTTCCAGAACATAAAAATCACGTCATAGCCAAGAAGCAAATGCGTGGTTTTGGGGGTATGATCTCGTTCGTACTGAAAGGAGACAAAATGGAGGATGCTTTTCGCACGCTGGAACGATTCCAATTGTTCAGCCTAGCGGAATCATTGGGCGGTGTGGAGTCCTTGGTGGGTCACCCCGCAAGTATGACGCATGCCTCCATCCCGAAGGAGAAGCGCTTGGCCATTGGGTTGTCTGATTCGCTCATCCGCCTCAGTGTGGGCATTGAGGATGCCGATGATTTGATTGCCGACTTGGCGCAGGCGATTGGGTAAAGAATAGAATACCTAGAAATGAAAATCCCGGCATCAACCGGGATTTTTTTATTTCTTTTTCTTCTTGTCCTTTTCGGCTTGCTTTTGCTGTGCCTTCAGTTCGGCCTGCTCCTTCTTGGTCAAAGGTGCTTTGAGTCCGGTCTTTTCAGAGAGTATTTGCAGAAAATCCTGATCGTTCCATTCTTTTATGAAGAAATCGTAATAGTTCACTCCTTTAAGCGTTCCGGTTTGGTAGTTGAATTTCACATCGGGTGACATGAACGCCATGAATGCGCCCACGCGCTTCTGCATAATGGCATAGTGTACGGGGGTAAATCCCTTGATGTCGCGGAGGTCAGCATCTGCTCCGTACTTCATCATCTGCAAAATCAACTCTTGCGTGCCATCTTCTTCTTCGTAATTTTTATTGTTCACCACATTGTGCAAGGCTGTCTGGCCTTGGCATTCAAAACAACGTTGATTCGGTAAAAATCCAAACTGTAGGAGCACTTTGGCGGTCTCATACTTTCTCGTCAAGACAGCCGCGTCAAATAGGCTCTGCTTATCATTTTTTGATCGGATATTCACATTAAATCCATTGGCATTCAACAACGCCTGCACCGCTTTACTCACATCTGTATCCTCTAGCATATCCATCTGATCTACAATGGAGAAAAGCCACTCGCGCTTGCGGTCTTCTTTCCAACTCACAAAGTCCGTGATATAGGCTTGGCGCACCAAATCTGCTTCATCTGAGTATACCAGTGCATTGTAGAGATAAGACATATCATCCAGAACTGTCTCGGATTTGCCACCGAGTGCGAGCAGGCAGGTGTGCAGTTGATATCTATTAGTAGCAGGGTCGCTCAAATCGAAGTTATTCGATGATGTGAGATAAAATAAGGAATTTAAATAATCCCCTGAATCATTTAAAGGCACACCCAAATCGATTAGGTAATTCATGCATGACTTCCACATCTCAATATCCTCCTCCGTGTATGCATTCCAATTCGTGCCGGCCTTCATGACGAAATCGGTCAGCACTTCCGGGGTGGTTTTGATTTCTTCGGCAAATCGCGGATCCATACCCCACTGCACAAGTTCTTGGAAAGATGCAGGCTCCCCTACTTCGAGGTATTTGGCCAATGATCCCTGTGCCAGCGATTGAGTGAAAATGACTGTCAAAAAAATGCCGAGAATACGCTTCATAGTCAATTAGGTTTGGGAGCCAAAAATAAACGCAAAGCGATGATTAAACCCGAATTTTAAACCACAAGCCGAAATGATTTTTCTTTTCGACCAGTACTAGCTTTAAACCATCATTTTTTCGGAATCTTGAACTGTTTCTCGGCCAATTTCACGGCTGCCTCGGCATCTACTATACCACCGGTGATGGACAAAGAAGCAAAGGGCACAGTCTGCTCACCGCCGGGTATCACAACTTCTTGAGCGTATCTTCTGGCAGACGTCATCAGAATTTCGCGGATTTGTGCTGCTGAAAAACTTGGATAGTACGACCAGATCAAAGCCGCCACACCCGACACCACGGGTGCGGCCATGCTGGTGCCATCAAACGGCGTGTATTTATTGTTCGGTATGGTAGAATGAATCTGCACCCCCGGAGCAAATAGGTCCACTGTAGTATTTCCGTAATTCGAAAAATCGCCCGCCAGTTTTTCATTATCCACATAGTCAGATGCCCCTACAGCGAGCCAATTGATCAAATGGACGGAATCGCCGCGAATGGGCGATGGAAAGTTGGGCTCCACGTCCGAGTTCTTGCCGCTGTTACCGGCTCCTTGCACAAAGAGCACACCCTTGGCCGACGCATAATCAATCGCCTCGTCAACGACGGACTTTCTGTACTCGAAGGACTTACCAAAGCTCATGTTGATGATGCGTGCGCCATTGTCAGCGGCATAGCGAATGGCATTGGCCACATCCTTGTCACGCTCGTCACCATTGGGCACTGCTCTGAGCGGCATGATCAGCACATTGTCGGCTATACCGTCTATGCCTAGGGAATTGGCTCGTGTAGCTGCTATTATGCCGGCCACATGGGTGCCATGGTCGGCAAATTCTCCCTCCACGTTGTTATTGCCATAGCCCTTTTCGTAGGGATTGTTCCAGTTATCGCCGATGATCTTGCGTGGATCATAGTCTATGTTGTATCCATATTTCACTTGCACCTCAAAATGCTCCAATGCTTCGTCCAAATAGGCTTTCACCTGCTTCACGGAATCCATTTCTGTCAGCCGCAGGATGTTCTGCAAACCCATCAACGCGCGCTGCACATTCGTAGGCGCTCCTGTGAGAGAGGCCAAGTTGGAGGCGGTGAGTTCGGCTAGCTGAAAATGCTGCCGCACCTGCTCATCCATGGCCATGGTATTGGTGCGGATGTCTCGGTAAAAGGCATATTCCTTCATAGCCTCCGTGGAGCGATTTTGGTATTTCTGACGAATGTCCAGCCAATAGTCGAACTCGTTTTCATAGCCATCCGGTGCTACAGCAGTGAACTCGTATTTCGTTTTTAGGCGCGCGTATTCACGGGTGAGTTCATAGGTGTCATGGATCACATTAGTACCATCCTTTGCACCAATGAAGTTCCACCCGTTCACATCATCCACATAGCCATTGCCATCATCATCGGCACCATTTCCGGCTATCTCCCCCTGATTTTTCCAAATAACACTCGCCAAATCTTCATGCTCGATATCAATCCCGGAATCAATAACTGCCACGATTATTGTCGCAGATTTTTTCCCCTTGAGCAATTGGTATGCAGGTGTCAATGAAATACCCTGAATGCTCCCCTTTTCCGGACTGTGCAGATGCCAATCGGTTGGACGCGCCTCTTGGGCTACTAGCAATTGGCTGAAGGCTAAGGTGAAAATAAATAACGTGAAGCTGTGCTTTATCATAACTTAAAAATCGCTTGAAAAACGTGACGGAGAGACAAATATTGGACTGTATTGGGTAGTTGGCAACTGAATTTTGATGGATGGATGATTACGAGTCCTACTCTTTTCTTCGCACAAGTCACGCCTGCGCCTTTCCCAAGTTGGAAGACTTGCGCGATAAAGGGCTCTCTGTAAATCGTGACTTCTTCATTGGTTAAAAACTATTTAAAAGTAAAAATTCCCTAGCGCGCGTCCTATCGGGACGCTTGTTCATTCTACTTTTAAATGGTCTAATTTCGGGGAAGCCTACAATTCTACTTGGAACATTAAACCTTGCTTTCGGTCAAAACAAAATTGGATGCAATGATCAAATAGATCCATTTACGGGTAAACAGACTTTGGTGTTCGTGTCGGACTATTATAACATAATTGTGCTGAAATTATTGGAAAATAATAAAGTTGAACTAACAATTAGACTTGGTTTTCCTGGAGATCAGGATGTGATACTCGAAATGGGAACAGAACTCCTATAGGTATCCAACTCTCCGAGGGACTTTGTTAGAAAGACCCTTGCTTAGAGATATCAACCCAATTGAATATACTTCATATGGTCTTCATAGTGTATACTATTACCAATTGAAATAACAACTGAAGAATGGCAAAAGATGTCTGTCACTGGATGGAGTTCTATCAAATTCCCGAATCTTAGTGGAGATTACTTTATTGAGGAACTAACACTAGGAAAGTATAAAAATTACTTCAAAAAAGGTGCAAAGTGCTTACTGGGTCTTTAATTGTCTCCCCTTTCAAACCTCCCACTCCGCATTCAATTGTGCAATCACATGATGCCCCGTGAGGTCAAATTGGCACGGCACAACTGACACGAAGTTATTGGCTAGCGCCCACTCGTCATTGTCCTCGCCTTTGTCGTGATTCACAAAATTGCCCACCATCCAGAAGTATTCACGCCCGTGTGGGTCATAGCGCTGGTCAAACTCCTCCTCCCACTTGGCATTTGCTTGTCGGCATACTTTGATGCCTTTGATGGGTTCGTTTCGTTTTGGTGGGAAATTCACGTTTAAGGCTATGCCTTTGGGAATGCCCTTGTCCAGCGCTTGTCGTGCTACTTTCAGCAACCATTCGTCTACATGAGATAAGTCAGCTTTGGGGTCGTAATCGCATAGCGAAAAACCAATGGCCGGAAGCCCCTCAATGGCCGCCTCAATGGCTGCACTCATGGTGCCGGAGTACAATACACTAATGGAACTGTTGCTGCCGTGATTGATGCCCGAAACAACCAGATCAGGCTGACGGTCTTTGAGTACGTGGTGCTTGGCCAACTTCACACAATCGGCCGGTGTGCCGCTGCATTCGTAGGCACGCGCATGTTCAAAAATGTTGTTTTCTCTTAGTCGCAGCGTATCGCCCACAGTGATGGCATGTCCCATGCCCGATTGTGGACTGTCAGGTGCCACTACCACCACATCGCCGAGCTGCTGCATGAGTTCTACTAAGTGACGAATGCCTCGTGAGGTGATACCATCGTCGTTTGAGACGAGGATAAGCGGTTTCTTCTTCATATTGAATTGTAAAAGGCCGTGATTCGGATCAAATCCTGAATCTCATCGACTTGCAGCTTGTATTCTTTCAGGTACTCTTTCAGGTACTTCTGTTTGTCTTTCATCAGTCCGAATAGTTCCTTTTTCCGACCTAAGTATTGGACGATATTTCCCTTTTTATCCACAAAGAAAAACGAGTATACGAGCCGAAGCTGCGTGTAAGACCCACCCCAATAGGTGCCTGTACTGGGAACAGTTTCTTGGACGATAGCCTCGCGCGTCATGAGTGAGAGTGGCCCTTCGTACTGCAATTCGAAAAGAATCGGGATTTTGTAGTTCATCCCTACCTTGTAGGGTAGTGAATAAAACTGCCGGAAGTTATCTACCGTGACGTCATAGATTTCGAAATAGAAAATCTTCTGACTCGTGTAAGTTTTCACCTTGCCCGCATCGATCATGTGCACGATGTTTTGCTGCATGTCGTACTTGAGTGCGCCACGCAAGGTGTCGTTTTTGTTGGTGACCAAAAAACCCTCGTGAAACAGTTCGGAAGAGAACTCTTGTCCCCGGGTGGTGAACACAGCAAAACAGCAAATGATAAGTACGATCGAACGCTTCATTCTGGCAGAATCACTTCATGATTTGGTGTCCTAATTTATCCCTTTTTGTTTCCAAATACTTCTTGTTGTGCGCGTTAGGGGATATTTCTATGGGCACGTTTTCCACTATTTCCAGTCCGTATCCCATCAGTCCCACACGCTTTTTGGGATTGTTGGTGATCAAACGGAGTTTTTCTACGCCTAGTTTGCGCAAAATCTGTGCGCCCACGCCATAATCTCGGGCATCCGGCTGAAAGCCAAGTTCTTGATTGGCCTCTACCGTATCACGGCCATTTTCTTGGAGTTTGTAGGCTTTCAATTTGTTGAGTAACCCAATGCCCCTGCCCTCTTGGTTCATGTAGAGCACCACGCCTTTACCTTCTTTTTCTACAAGCTCCATAGCAGCATGTAGCTGTGGGCCGCAATCGCAGCGGCACGAGCCGAAAATATCGCCGGTGACACACGAGGAGTGCACGCGCACCAGCACAGGTTCGCCCGCCTTCCATGTCCCTTTGACCAATGCCAAATGCGTTTCGTCGGTATTGATTTGCTTGAAGGCCGTCAGTTTGAAATCGCCCCACTCGGTGGGCAACTCGACTGAAATTTCTTCCTCTACCAAACTTTCGTGCTTCATGCGGTAGGCGATCAAATCCTTGATAGCTACCAGTTTAAGTTTGAATTTATCTGCAATGATGCGCAAATCAGGCAGGCGGGCCATGGTGCCGTCTTCTTTCAGGATTTCCACCAACACGCCGGCGGGTTTGAGTCCGGCCAATCGAGCAAAATCTATTGTAGCTTCGGTGTGCCCAGCGCGACGCAACACGCCTCCTTTTTTGGCTTTCAGTGGGAAAATATGCCCCGGTCGACCCAGTTCTTCGGGTTTGGTGTCGGGATTTACTAATGCCAAAATCGTTTTGGCACGGTCTGATGCAGAAATGCCCGTAGTGGTACCGTGTCCTTTTAGATCAACTGACACAGTGAAGTTGGTTTCGTGTGCGGCGGTGTTTTTGCCCACCATCATTTCCAGTTCCAGTTCGTCGCAGCGATCTTCTGTCAAGGCAGCACAGATGAGTCCCCGCCCTTCTTTCGACATGAAATTGATAATTTCAGGGGTACAAGTCTCGGCAGCCGCAATAAAATCGCCTTCGTTTTCCCGATCCTCATCATCTACTACAATGATGATTTCCCCACGCTTGATGGCCGCAATGGCCTCTTCTATTTTGTCTAACATTTTTGCCTAAACAGTTACATTTCCCAACAAACCCGCAATACTCACTTCGATATTTTTCAACTCTTTGATGTCGTCTAACAACCGATCAATTTCGGCAGTTTCAGTTGCCGCCCGCAATTTCTTGTTTTCTTCATCAATCAAGTGCTGAACGATGCGAAATTTCAGTCGGAGCACATTGGTGAAGGTGACATCCTTCAAAAGTTCTACCTCCTTCGGAACATGAATTTTATGTTTTTCCTTCCATTGGGGGCTGATTTCGTACGGTTGTGTAAGCAGATCAACTACAGTGCGCTTCACTTCTTCGTCTCCATGTTCAAGGAAATACGAGCTGTCTATCAATTCACCAGCCTGTAAACGCTCTTTGAAAATTCCCAATATGCGACTATAGGTGGGATTTGTAAATTGAATTTCCTCTGCTTCCGCGAGGAAATAATTGGCCAGTTGCACCTGCTCGGCATCATGACCCGCTATTTGCTCTTTGCCATAATTAACCAAAACTCGAATGCTCTCTCGCTCCTGATACTCGATGACTTTAATAATGTCTATCTGATCAAGTGCTTTCTCATGCTCAATGAGGTATTGTGCCTCAGCCACCGGCTCAGAAGCCGCCTTTGTCTCCCGTGACTTATCAAAAATCAACTTGTTTAACTCGCTGATGAGCACCTGCTCGCTCAGCTCCATAATGATGCTACACTCTTTGATGTACACCGCCCGCTTCACAGGGTCGTTGATCTTGGCAATGCTGCTAATGATCTCGCGAATGACATTGGATTTCTTGATTGGGTCGTGCCCAGCCTCTTCCAGAAACAGCTTGACTTTGAACTGGATGATGTCCTTTGCCTCGGAAGTAACGAAATGCTGAAACGCCGACACGCTCAGTTTGCGGCTATAGCTGTCCGGGTCTTCCCCATCGGGAAACACGACTGCCTTCACGTCTAGGTCCCCTTCCAGCAGCATGTCTATACCTCTGATGGCCGCCCGAATACCCGCTGCATCGCCATCGAAGAGCACCGTCACGTTGTTGGTGTAGCGCTTGATGAGCTTCACCTGCTCCATGGTAAGTGCCGTACCACTGGATGCCACCACGTTTTCTACACCTGCCTGATGCATGGAGATCACGTCGGTATAGCCTTCTACCAGAAATACATTATCTTCTTTACGGATGGCTAACTTCGACTGAAACAGCCCATAAAGCACCTTGCTCTTGTGGTAGAGTTCGGTCTCCGGGGAGTTGATGTATTTCGGCTGGTTCTTCTCCTTCGATAAGGTGCGTGCACCAAAGGCGATGGTTTTGCCTGTGACGTTATGGATCGGAAACATCACCCGCGCTCTGAAGCGGTCATAGGTGCGCGTGTCGCCCTTTACAACCAATCCCGCTTCTTCCAGCAGTTCGGGTGAGTAGCCCTTGGCCACCAGCATGTCCATCAGACCGCTCCATTCGTCTATCGAATAGCCTAGCTCAAATTTCTTTACGGTTTCATCCGAAAACCCACGCTCCTTGAAGTACGTGAGGCCGATGTTTTTGCCGTCTTCACTATTGAATAGTTTATCGCAGAAGTACTCTTTGGCATAATTGAGCAGAATGAATAGACTTTCGCGCTTGTTTTGCTCAGCCATCTGCAGGTCGGTGCGCTCCTCCTCTTTTACCTCAATACCGTATTTCTTGGCCAAATAACGCAGCGCTTCCATGTAACCGAGCCCATCAATCTCCATGATGAAGGTGATGGCATCTCCTCCTTTGCCGGAGCTAAAATCTTTGAAAATCTGCTTGGACGGGACCACATAAAACGACGGGGTTTTTTCAGCAGAAAATGGACTGAGTGCCTTGTAGCTCGAACCGGACTTTTTCAACGTCACGAAATCGCCCACGACATCTACAATGTCCATCTGGTTTTTGATTTCGTCTATGGTGGCCTTGCTGATCATGCGGAGGTGCAAAACTAATGAAGTCAGCAGGGACAATCGGTAAATCTTCGCTCGTGGCAATGAATCAGAAAATTTCGTCCTTTCTCAACTGCACACCCGTTAATTTCGCCTCTTCATGGGTATCGTCATTCGCCAGAGTTTTTGGAGTACCGTCATTGCGTATGTGGGCGTGTTGGTGGGGTATTTCAACACGCTCTACTTCAGGCCCGAGTTTCTGGAATTGGGTGAGATTGGGCTGTTCACACTCGTCACGGCCAACGCCATGCTCATTTCTCCTTTCTGCACGGCAGGCATGCCCGGCACCTTCATCAAGTATTTCCCTGATTGGGCCGACACGCGAACCCGCAATCAATTTTTCACCTTTCAAGTACTCGTCATACTCGGACTCAATGTGCTGATCATCCTTTTTGGCTTCATCGGGAAAGGCTGGATAGCGGCTTATTTTTCCGAAAATTCACCTGAATATGTGAAGTACCTCGGCGTGACGGCCGTGGTGATCGTGGTGAACAGTCTGTTTGACATGCTTTTTTCAGTTAGTCGATCGCAGATGGGCATTTTGGTGCCAAGTTTCCTTCGGGATATTTTCCTGCGCATGGGCGCTATTGTTCTGGTGGCCGGTTTGGCATTCAACTGGTGGAGTTTTGAAGTGGCCATGCTGGGTATTGGCGTCAATTATGTATTGGCAATGCTGATTCTTCTCGGTCAGCTGATGCACACGGCCAACCTTCGATTTTCATTTGATTTTTCGAAAATAGATAAGGAATGGAAGCGGAAGATTTTCGATTTCGGTTGGTACTCCATGCTGCTGGCACTCAGTTTTGCCGTGCTGACCAATGTGAGTTACATGCAGGTGGCCGCCACCTTGGGCGACAGATCCAACGGTATTTTTGCCACCTGTTTTTTCATCGGCTTAGTGGTGGAAATGCCCAGCCGAAACATGATGAAGATTCTCTCTCCCATGTTCTCCAAATCGATGCAAGCCGGAGACATGGAGCAGGTCAAGCGCATGTATCAAAAAGGCTCCATTACCATGTCGGTTTTTGGGGCGCTGCTCGTCATCGGCATCTTGACCAACTTGAGTGATTTGTTTGCATTCATACCACAAGGAAGCGGTATTGCAGAGGGCTTCTGGGTGGTAGTGGCTGTGTGCTGCGCAAAGATGGCCTTGATGCTGTTTGGACCTAGTCAGGAAATACTGGTGTACTCACCACACTACAGAGTCACGCTTTACTTTCAAATCGGGTCGGCCATTGCCCTCACGTTGCTGAATATTGTGATGATACCCACATGGGGACTCACGGGTGCGGGGTTGAGCTACTTGGCCGCCATTCTGGCGCATAGCCTCATGAAGTATGTTTTTGTGTGGAAAAGGTTTCAAGTGTCGCCTTTCACCGAAAAACACCTACCGCTACTCTTACTCAGCACCATCATCTTTTTGGTATTTTGGTTTGCGCCCTTTCCCTTTTCTCCTGTGATCAATATCCTTGTGCGCTCGGCACTTACGACACTGATCTTTGTATTCGCCGTTTGGAAAATGAACATATCGCCCGAAATAAATCAGTTGATTCGGGCTACTTTTGAAAAAATCCGCTTGCTTAAATGAACCTAAAATCCATTCTGCCGCATCTACTTGCAGTTGTTGTCTTTTTTGTCCTCACTGTCATCATCTATCACCCTTATTTTCTTGACGGACAGGGACTTTCTCAGCACGACATTCTGCAAGCGCAGGGAGCCAATAAGCAGTTGACAGATTACCGAGACAAGACCGGCGATGAAGGGCTGTGGCTGCACACCATGTTTAGCGGCATGCCGGCTTACCTGAATGGTGCTCAATTCGAAGGTGATTTCCTTTCCTATGCCTATGCGGTGATTCGCTTGGGACTACCCCACCCTGTTAGCATCACGTTTGTGTCGTTTGTCAGTTTTTACATCCTCCTAATTGTCTTCGGCGTGCGGCCATGGGTGGCCATGGCAGGTGCTGTGATGTTTGGGTTGAATGGCTTCAATATCATCAGTATTTCGGCCGGACATAATGCCAAAATAGCCGCTGTGGCACTGATGCCGCTGGTTTTAGCCGGAATCAGGTTGGCATTTACGGACAAAAAATGGTTGGGATTTGCGCTCACGGCGCTGGCGCTCGGTTTGCAGATTCAGATGAACCACCCGCAGATGACCTACTACTTGCTGTTGATCGTGCTCATTTATGGTTTGGTAGAATTGGTCATGGCCGTGAGGGAAGGAAAATTGAAGCCTTTTGCCGTGTCGATCGGTGGATTGGTGATTGCGGCTATCCTGGCTTTGGGTGCCAATGCCGGCAAGCTGTATCACATCTACGAATACGGTAAATACAGTATTCGCGGAAAATCTGAGATCAAAGTGGAGGAAGGGAATGCCGAAGGATTGGATCATGAATATGCCTTTCGTTACAGCAACGGCATCACCGAGCCGCTTGTGCTCTTTTATCCAAATGTGCTTGGCGGTGCATCACAACAAAAACTATCGGACAAATCAAATACGGCCAAGGCGCTCATGAGTGAGGGCGGATACAGCAGACTGCAAGCGCAGCAGACTGTCCAAGCCATCCCGACGTACTGGGGCGATCAACCGATGACGGCACCCTATTATGCCGGATCAATGCTGCTGTTCTTATTTGTAATCGGTCTGATGACATTGCCACGCCACCTGAAGGTTTGGTTGTTGTCAGTCGCAGCATTGGGCATTATGATGAGTTGGGGAAAAAACTTTGCCGCCTTCAACAACCTGCTCTTCGAATACCTGCCGATGTACAACAAATTTCGGTCGGTTACGTTCACCATCATCCTGCCGATTTTAGCTATCAATGTGTTGGCTTTTGTCGGAATAGAGCATTGGCTGAAGCAAAGCAAAGAAGCGCAGTGGAAGCAATTGAAAATGAGCGTGATGGTGGCCTGTGGCTTTGCGCTTTTCCTATTGCTGATCTCCGGTATGCTGAGTTACCGTGGTGCCATCGACGCACAATTGCCGGATTGGCTCATCGGTGCTATTCGTGACGATCGGAAGTCACTGTTTAGAATGGACGTCATGCGTGCGTTGTTCTTCACCATACTGGCCACAGTGGTGCTTTGGAGTATACACAAGGAAAAATTGAAGCTACAAACCGGACTTGTGTTACTCTTTGTCTTGGTAGTTGTGGATGCTGCTTTGCTGAGCAAGCGTTTCCTTACGAAAGACAATTTCTCCGATGATCCATCCACGGCGTATTTCAGAGCCAATCCATCAGATCAGGTTATTTTATCGAGCAAAAAACCGGGCGATCGGGTGCTCAACTTGCAGAACCCATGGAATGAGGCGCGAACCTCCTATCATCATGAATCAGTCGGTGGATATCATGGAGCCAAAATGCGCCGTTACCAAGATCTGATAGATAGGTATTTGTTCAACGAAAACAATCAGGCAATCACTAACCTACAGGCAGGAAGCTCAGATTTTGCCGGGTTGAAGGTGACCAATATGCTGAACACTCGTTTTTTCTTGGCCGGACCACAGAAAGAAGCTGTGCTGGAAAACCCCTTCGCATACGGCCCTGCATGGATCGTTTCATCTGTGAAAAATGTGAAAAATCCGGATGAGGAAATTGAGTCACTGGCTTCTACCGATCTGAAATCCATCGCGGTGATTGACCAATCGAAATTTAATGATGTGCAGTCGGGTGGTTCAGGCACGATTCAGTTAGTCTCAAAGACACCTAATAAGTTGGTGTACACGGTAGATGTGTCGGGGGGAACTGCGTTGGCCTTACTTTCCGAAATCTATTACCCACATGGATGGAAGGCTTTCATCGATGGCAAAGAAGCGCGCATTCTTCGAGCCAATTATGTGTTGCGCGCGTTGGAAATTCCGCAAGGCAAGCACGAAATCACCTTCGAATTTGCGCCTGAAAGCTATGCCAAGATGGGCATGGTCAATATGATTTGTTCGCTGTTGATCTTGGTGGGATTTGTGGGGGCGGTAGGGCTTCAAGTCGGTAGATCACCCAATGCCGTTTCCTAATTTCATCATCGGCGGTCCACCGAAAACCGGCACCACCTCGTTGTTTAGCTGGCTGTCTGACCATCCGGATGTGTGTGTGTCGAGTGTGAAGGAAACGTATCATTTCTACTCCAGAGAAGAAGAAAGAACGGGGATTGTTCAGACCTACTCCGATCAAGAAATAGCGGCATATTCAGCATACTTCAAGGATTGTGAAGGGAAGAAGGTCATTTGCGAAGCAACTCCGAGCTACCTCTATTCCAAGAGTGCTATCGCTCCGCTAAAGGCGATCAATGATGACTTAAAAATCCTGTTCATTTATCGTGAACCGGCTGATCGACTCTATTCTGAATTTTCCTTTCATCGCTACAAAACGAAACGATTCAAAGGATCTTTCAAATCATACATCGGTGATGTACAACTGGCTCAAAGTGACTATCATCCTTTTCTGAAAAATTGGGTAGATGGTTTGGGAGCAGATAAGGTAAAGTTGATTCATTTTACTGACTTGCAAACGCGCCCCAATGAAGTAATGAAAGCCATCTGCAATGAGCTCGGGTTGGCAGTAGATTTCTATGAAAATCGGGATTTAGCTGCCAAGAATCAAACGGCAGACTTCCGAAATAGATGGCTGCATGTGCAATTGTTAAAAATAGCTTCCATCGTTCCCAAAAAGTTCACTGATGCGGTCGCACCTTGGTACTACAAACTGAACAGCAAGGGAACTCCTGATAAGGACAATGAAGATCTTTATCTCTTGGAAGAATTGAAAAAGCAACTGTCTCCGAGCACAGAAAGGGTCATGAATGATTTCGCGGAATGCTTTATACCCATACGTTAAAACGTATCGTAATCTGCTCCTGAGAACTGAATTTTATCTAAATCAAGTTTCGCATCTATCGGATAAAAACCTATAGGATGGCTTTCCGTTGGCTTGCAATAGTCCTTCAGGTAATCATGCAGCCAATGGTTTTGACTAAGGGTAAAAATAATCGTTTTGCATCCCAATGTCGCGGCTCTCTTACTGATAACGCGAAGCAACTCAGACGTCTGATCCTTTTCAAAATGACCTACATCGCCGATGTACAAGTGCGTGCGAGCTTTGATCAATAGTTGGAAGTTTCCCCATTTCACTAGATGCACGCCAGCACCTTTTAATTTATATCGGAAAAAATGGGCGTCACGCTTGATCTGAATTAGCCCTTTTTGACTCTTAAATTCCGATAAGTTAGCTGACTCAATTGGGATAGTTGAGGACTTCATTCTCCACTTCACAAATCGATGATACATCTTTAGGAAGAAAGGAAATTTGGCACTCAATTCACAGAGTGGAATTGTAAGTACATGGATCCGAAACTGGTGCATGGAGCCATGAAAGACCCAATCCAAGTTGTTTTTAAATCCGGGATACGAATTTTTATTTGGGAAGCCAAAGACCATTCGAATACCCAATTCCTTAGAAAGTGCGTATGTTTCCTTGGCCAGTTTCACAAATAGTCCCTTCTTCCTATGGTTGGGGGCAGTCATGGTGTCGCCGGATTGCGCCACCAAATAATCGCTTGAGCCATCTGAAAGTACGATAGGAAATACGCCGTAATAGGCGGCCGCAGTGTTTTGATCATCCAGTGCCAAAAGCCCCACATTCTTCAATCCAAATACCTGCGTATCGTATTTCTGCCGTATCGCCTCAATGGTTTCAAAATGATTAAACGACAGCCGATACAACACCTCAATGGATGGATAGGAACTATCATCAATGCGAATGGTGCTATACGTTAGATTATCAGCCACGTGATCCTTTCTTTCTAAAAGCCAAGTTTAAAAATAGCATGTTTGACTCGAAGGTGGTGGTGGATGCGATCCCATGGCGATCCTGAATGCGCTTGTCTTGTTGATCTACAGCTAATTTATAACTAACCGCCAATTGACGTTCATAACCTGCCTGCTCAGCCAGATCTTTAATGCCAGCATTGTAGCTGCCATCCGGATAGGCGATGGAATTCACAGGTCGTTGGATTGCTGATTCCAAAAGACGTTTCGATTTCGTCAATTCCTCACTAGCCCGCTCAACTTCAATTTCAGCCAAATTATAGTGATTATGGCCATGTGAACCAATCTCAATCACCGACGAATTGGCTAACATGATGACCTCTTCTTTAGTCAACAGTTTCCATATTTCCTCGGGCAACTGCCGGAGTTGGACATCCAAATCATATTCATTGATCAACTCATTTAATACCTGCTCACGTCTGTCATAAGGTAGGCGCTTGATCCAATCATTCAATCGAAGACCTGATGCATCAACTCCATGCCGGAAGCTAAAACCATCTGATGCTATGATGGCGTGCGGATGGAAGTAATTTAGTGCAGCAGAAACTTCGCTCCAGAGATAATCCCGTGGTTCATCGTCCACACACACACCTGATACAAAAATGGTGGTCGGAATTTGATATTTTTCCAAAATTGGAAGCGCATGGGTCAGGTTATTTTGAAATCCATCGTCAAAGGAAACCGTGATTGTCTTTCGTTCAAAGGGAACGTGATGCTGCATCCGACGAAAGGCTTCCTCCATGCTGATCACATCAAAATGCTTTCTGAAGTATTTCAAATGCGCTTCAAACTGTGTGGAAGTGATATGTCTTGGAGAAAAGTAGGTACTATCCTTATGCACCACCCCATGATACATGACATTTAAGCATGTATTTCGACTGGCTGAACGAATCAAGCGATCCGCACCAACTTTCATCAAAGTAGGAAAGACAATGTTGCGCGCTATTTTCTTTACTATTCCCACGTCGTGCTGGCTATTTTACCAAAGAAAATGAATTGCCTGCTCACTGTCTATCCAATTGTTTTAATAAGTTGGTGAATGCGACAATCAATAGGAAATCGCTCGATGATGCTCGCTCGAATAGCTGATGTGTCGATTGGACGCTGCTGAGTTTCAAACAAGTGGATCAATGCATCCTTCTCACGTTTTTTCAAGACAAGCCCATGTTTTCCGGCAATCTCCGCAAGCATGTTCACATCCGAAACAACTGGCATGCATCCGCAGAGCATGGCTTCACACAATGCGCACCCGAAACCTTCCCAGATGGACAATTGTAGAAAATATTCACTTCGTGAGAAGGCCAATCGGAGTTCCTCTTTTGACAAATAGCCGAGGCATTGCACGTTTGTAGGACAATTTTCCAGTCTGTCTATACCGGCAATTTTGAAAGTAGCATCCGGTCGATTTTTGGCCAATCCACAAAACAGATCGAGACCTTTCAATTGCCAGCCCGAAGTACCGGAAACAGTAATAAATGTGTTGGGTACTTTTTGACCGATCGGTTGCCAAAACTCAGGATCAAATCCATTGGGAATTACCTTGACAAATCGGGGCTCTAAGCAGGTTTTCAACCCAAGTGTCTTTTCCGGAGAAAACGCATATGCATTCTCGGTGTGAAGTAGCGAATCACTTACCGGCAGCAGTTGAGTAGCCCACTGATAGGACTTCAAGCAGCACCAACGTAATAGTCCACCGCGCAAATGACCATAATTATACTCGGGAATAGCCGCACAATCGGTTCCATTTAGAATGATGAAGCATGGAACACGCTTCCATTTGGACATCAACGCTGCAACAAAAGAATGATACCCACCGAATGACACCAGTACTGCCTGAGGTCTTATCCAAAGCAACAACCAGAACAATTTGATCAATTCAAATGGCACTAGTCCTTTGGGATTTCCTCTAAAAAAATGTGCCCTAACAAGGTAGTGCTCAGACAGATGCTCAATATCCTGAAGGACGAAACTTGATCTGCTCGGGGCGATATACACCAAGTGCTTCTTCATCAAATTTGACGCTCGTAGATGTAGAAATCTGCAATGGATTTGATCTCCTTGCCGGGCGAACCAACAGGGTATTTGTTGGGAATAAATTGGATCAATTTGAAATCCGGTCTGTAGGTGTCAATCCATGTAGAGAATTTCCTTGATCGAACGTGATCCATCACTTTAGGCTTGTCTTCATTTGACGAATAAATGATAACAAATCGCTCAGATGCCTTGAATAGTTGTGCCATATACGACTCAAAAACGTCATCTTCCACCAAGTGGTAGATTACATCCAAGCTCATGGTGAGATCGGCGGTCAGGGTGCCGTCAAATGCATCGGTTGTCATAAATGACTTGCTTTGATCACCCATAAAAAGATGTTTGCATCTCTCAATGGCATGAGCACTCACATCTACACCGGTGTATTTCGGAATGAGCAAATACGTTAACTGATTGCCATCTCCACAGCCAAACTCAATCACGCTCTTTACGTGATTGCTCTGCACAAATTCATTAATTATCTTGGCTTTGAACTCTGCCAAATGGGCATAGGATCCGAAACCGGAATCTCCTTGCCTTCGATACCGTTCGTCCCAGTATTGTGCAGAAGAGTCAAATTTCTTTAGACCCAATTGTGACTTGAGCCACATGATGGAGCGAACGGCAATTGGAAACTGTTGAATAAACTTCTTCAAATGGATTCTTTATTTGACTAACAAATACTTGCTCACTTCGAGTATCTCCCTATCCCCCATCTCCGCATACATGGGGATGGAAAGAATCTCTGAGCAGAGTTTTTCAGCCACAGGAAAGTCACCTGATTTATGGCCTTTGTATCGATAGGCCTCAACAAACGGTAGTGGTACGGGGTAATGAATGGCACAGCCAATTTCCTCTGATTTCAACCGCTTAATAAGTGCTTCTCGATCCGGGGTTTCAATGACATAGAGATGATAGACATGTCGATAGCCCTGTGGAACCATAGACAAAGTCACCCCTTTCAATTGCTCGTCGTACCGTTTTGCCACGGCAATGCGCTGCTCCGTCCACGCTTCTAAGTGGCGCAGTTTTACCAGCAGAATGGCAGCCTGCAGTGTGTCGAGGCGGCTGTTTCGTCCGATGATTTTATGATCATGTTTGCTCAACTGTCCATGATTAGCCAATCGACGAATGGTTTCGGCCAGTGGTTTATCATTTGTCACCACAGCGCCCGCATCGCCATACGCGCCCAGGTTTTTACCGGGATAAAAACTAAAGGTGGCTACATCACCGAATGTGCCCACCGCTTTTCCGTCAATTGCAGCACCGTGTGCCTGCGCACAATCTTCAATGACTTTGAGATTATGACTTTTGGCAATGGCCAAAATATCCGGCATCCGCGCAGGCAACCCATACAAATGCACGGGTATAATCGCTTTGGTTTTTGAGGTAATTTTTCGCTTGATCTCTGCCGGATCAATCGTTCGTTCGCCGGGCAGCACATCTGCAAAAACGGGTTCAGCACCCACATTGCTCACCGCTCCTGCGGTCGAAATCCATGTAAGCGCCGGCACGATCACTTCGTCACCCTGCCCGATTCCCAAAGCCTTGAGTGCCATTTCAATGGCGTCCGTACCGTTCGCACAGGCAATGCAATGCTCCACACCTACATACGCAGCAAATTCATGCTCGAAAGTGGCCACCTCACTCCCGCCGATAAAGGTTGTGTTATCAAGAATGGCCTGAATAGCCGCATCTATTTCCGGTTTGATGGAAAGGTACTGGGCATTTAAATCGACGAATGGGACGCTCATATGCTAGTGTCCAGCAACAAGGAGCCCTTCCACCGAAATATCCTCATCCAAATCCGGCCAATGCACACCATCACCCCCTCCGATCAATCGCCAATTATTTAATTCAGCCTCTGTGGCATTTACTAGTTTAGGAAACCAATCAATCGGGACACCCAATTCTCTACCGTCTTCAAGTAGGAAGTAAATTTTATCATTCTCAAACCATAAACTCATAGCATTCGGTGAATTAGCGATTAAAATACTCATCCCATTTTTCAATTAAAATTTCCTGATATTGAACGATAAAGGTACGCATCTTACGAATTTCTTTAGAAGAAAGACGCTTTGATTTGATCAATGCTACCGGCTCAAGTGAAAACTTAACGACCCCTTCTGCAAATTCCACCTGCACATGCCTTGGTAGATGCTCGTTGCTGTAGAAGAAAAAGCGAAAACCATCTATTAACAGAACAGTCGGCATACTACAAATCCCTCATTTTCTTGGCTGGATTCCCTGCATAAATGCCAGATTCGGTGATGTCTTTGGTCACTACGGCACCTGCGCCTATCACCACTTGGTTGCAGATGTTCACCGGCAGAATGGTAGCATTAGAACCAATGGACACTTTATTCCCAATGCGAGTGGAGTGCCACTTGGATGAATCGCCTCCGGCAGGTCCACCTGAAGAAAAATCATCATTGATAAACATCACGCCATGCCCAATGAAGCAATCATCGCCGATGGTCACCAACTCACAAATAAAACTGTGCGAATGTATGCGCGTGCGGTCACCGATGGTCACGCCTTTTTGAATTTCCACAAAAGGCCCCACAAACACCTCATCGCCCAACTCGCACTCGTAGAGATTGCTCGGCTGCACGATGGTGACGTCTGAACCGAAGGTGACGTCACGCACTTGAGCGACTATTTCCTTGAATTTCATTTTGCTATTTTTCCAATGCTGTTCTTAGGCTGCTGATTTCCGAAGTATCTAAGGTCAGATTCGTCGATTTAGCTTTTAAGCCCTTAATTAATTTCTTATCCCCTGTCCTCCCCTATCCAAACCTTCGTTTCAAGATCAAGTGCCAAAGCTACAAATGGCACATCGAATTGATCTAAATTGGCCATAATGTCAAATGCTTCTTTCCAAGCGCGTGCTGATATCATTTCAATACGTCTAATCTGAATCCGATTTAGTACAATAGTTGAAAGTATGTCAATCTCCTCGGAAGATAATTGAGAAACAGTTACGAGCTTATCCTTGTGCTTTTTCAATTCCTCCGGTAAAGAATCAGGGCTGTAGAATGTGAAAATACCTTGTGAATTGAGCAAAATATCAGAAATCGTACTTTTTGGATTGATCAGCGCACTGAATATAATATTCGAATCTACAACTATATTCACTTTGAAATGCGATGCTTGTTGGCTTCCCACCAACTTCGTTTTGATTCGGTGGCTAAGTCAGAAATTTGTTGATCAGTCGCCTTGCTTTTGGATGCTATCTCCCTGAATTTCAAATAGTCAAGGAGTCGCTCAATCCCCGTAATATCCGCAGAAGCTGAAATACGAATGAGAATTTCTTTATCCTTCCTTTCAACAATCATGACTCACTATTTATGTAGTAAATATACTCACATCGCCCGATACATCATCTCAATAATCTCCACCACGCGTTTGCCTTCTTGACCCGTGGTGGCTATTGGTGCATTGTTCGTCAAAACCTCCGTCACATTTTGATAAACTCTGTCATGGTTACTCATGCTACCTTGGTATTCGCCGTATTCGTTGGCCGGATTGCCGGGCGGTAATTCACCTATCTCCTCGCCTGCCCACGATTGGTACTCCAGTTTGTTCAAATATTGGCCACCGATTTTCACCGTTCCCTTTTCACCAAAAAGCGTAATAGAACCCTCCATATTTCGCTTAAATGCATTCACCGTGTAGTTGATTGTGCCAATGGCTCCATTCTTGAATTTGACCGTGAGCACACCCGAATCTTCAAACTCAATGACGCCCTGATGGGCAAAATTGGCTGACATGCCCTGAACCTCTTCGATATCTCCCACCATCCAGTAGAGCAAGTCAATGAAGTGGGAAAATTGTGTAAAAAGCGTTCCACCATCCAATGCTTTGGTGCCCTTCCAGTCAGAGGTATTGTAGTACTGCTCGTTACGGTTCCAGAAGCAGTTCAACTGCACACTGAATATCTGACCTAGATCACCGGCATCTATTTTTTGCTTTACCACCGCCACGGCCGGGTTGTAACGATTTTGTTTTACCACAAACAATTTTTTGCCCGTTTCTTCAGCCACCCGTATCATCTCAGCACAGTCTTCTGATCGGATAGCCATTGGCTTTTCACAAATCACGTGAAATCCAGCGTTAAGTGCAGTAATGGTATGCTCAGCATGAAGGCCGTTTGGCGAGCAAATCGCCACCACGTCCATATCTGCTTTGAGAAATTCGGCCAATGAAGCATAAGCTTTTCCACCAAAATCATTCGCCAGTTTTTCAGCGCGCTCGTGTTTCGAATCGTAGGAAGCCACCAAAGCGCCTACATGGCCGATGTGCCCGGCATGGCGTTGCGCGATTCGGCCACAGCCGATAATTCCGTACTTAATTTCCTTCATTGTGCGAATTGAGAATGGCCGATAATTGAACAGCTAAATTAGCATGGGCAAACTGATCCAACAGGACGCCCGCCTGTGAAAAGTCGAGGTGATTGTTTTTGAAAAATGTCAGACTCTCACGAATGCCGTGCACATTGTGGTAATTGACCATCCGGAAGCTGCGCAAGTCGGTAGCTATTTCTGCCAAGTCGCTGGCCGTAGGCCCAAGCGCCAGAATGTTTCGTGAGGCCGCCAAATATTCAAAAAACTTCACCGGTAAAATCCATCGGGCATTTTCGGTGCGGTTGAGCAGCAGCAGCAACACATCGCATTTGGCATATTCGCGCTGCACTTCATCATGTGCGAGGTATCCCAAAAAATGGGTAACCCGCTTCAGGTTTGGCAAATCATTTATTTCATTGGCGATGCTTTCGGCCACTATGCCACCCAATCGCAGTTCCAATTCTGTGTGAGCCGCCATCTCATCCAAAACAGGCCACAGTTCCGTCGGATTGCGCATCTCGTTTAACATACCATAATAACCAATCACCAATTTTCCATCAGGTGTTTTGACTTCCGATGCTTTTGGTACAGACACGCCATTATAAAGTAACTCAACCCTATCTTCACCGCCCAATTCGCTTAATTGTTCTTTCAAATGGGCACTGACGGCTAGCACCCTATCGGCGGTGCGAAGCACTGCACGTTCCAATCGTCGGTGTTCTTTACGGGCAAGGCTGGTGACTTTTAACTTGTCCAACACATCCCAGTGCGACCAAGGGTCGCGGAAGTCAGCCAGCCAATTGATGTCGAGTTGTTTTTTTAGTGCCAATCCGATCAAATGCATACTGTGTGGCGGCCCTGTAGTAATGACCGTTCGTATGCCCTCTTTGTGAATAAATTGCTTCAAAAATTTCACTGAAGATTTGACCCAAAACCTGCGTGGATCTGGGATGAGCATATTGCCGCGGGTCCAAACGATCAACTTGTCTTTAAGTGACTTACGTGATTTTTCCATCACCAATCCTTGTTGCACATTCTTGCGGTCCTTGCCTCCTGTAAGCTTATGGAAGAAATCAAACGGCTCCCAGATAGGTGTTTTGATCACGCGAAGGCCACTCGCCTTTTCGAGTTGCGACTCGTCTTTGATTTCAAATTGCGGATTTTCGGGCGTGTAGATAATCGGTTCCCAGCCGAGTTTTTGCAGCTCTAACGCATAATGCAACCACCGCTGCACGCCCACGCCACCGCTTGGCGGCCAATAGTAGGTAATGATCAGGATTTTTCGATTGGTCATGCGAGGCGCAAAGAAACCAAACCTCTGTGAACTCTGCGTGTCTTTGTGGTTGAGAAAAAAGCTGCTAGCCTGCTAGCCACTAGTAGTCCACGGACGACAATTCACAGCAGTTCTACTAACGTTCGGAACGTACCGTAATGTAAATTCTGTGAATTATTGTGGGTAAAAAGTATCAAAGTCCCAAGGAGATCATAATCTCATCCACCCCCATTTCTGCGTCAAACCACCTGATCTCAGGATCAGCCTTGAACCACGTCATCTGCCGCTTGGCATAGCGGCGCGAGTTTCGCTTGAGCAATCGCACAGCCTCTTCCTTGTCGTTCAAACCATCCATAAAATCGAAAATCTCCTTATAACCTACAGTCTGCAAGGCGTTCATTTTTCGGACCGGATACAAGCCCTCAGCCTCCTCAAAAAGTCCGGCGGCTATCATGGCATCCATGCGAGCATCTATGCGGGCAAAGAGCTGCTCCCGATCCATTTCCAAGCCGATTTTTACGTTGACAAACGACCGTGGCGATTTGGGTTGATTTTGTCTGAAAGAAGAAAAGGGCCGACCCGTGCTTCGGATGACCTCCAATGCTCGAATCACGCGTTGGTGATTATGCTGATCCACCTGCTCAAAATAAACAGTATCCGAAATACGTAATTCGTTGAGCAGCTCGGGTAATCCACCCTGTTCGAATTCCACGATCAGTTGAGCTCTAGCTGCATCGCTAATCTCCGGCATATCGTCCATTCCTTGCCAAAGCGCCTTCAGATACAATCCCGAACCACCTACGCATACCACCACCTCGTGCGTCTGAAAAAGAGATTCCAAAGTGGACAATGCATCTCGCTCGAAAGCCCCTGCCGAATACGGATGCTCCACAGAATGACTATCTATAAAATGATGCTTGACCTGCTGCAACTCTTCGGCGGTTGGTTTCGCTGTGCCAATGGTCATCTCCCGATAAAACTGACGAGAATCGGCTGAAAGGATTTCTGTGCCAAGCATTTGCGCCATTTCTATCGCCTTCTTCGTTTTGCCGACAGCCGTAGGTCCTACGATTGAAATCAACCGTTTATTTTGATCATTCAATTGCACAGGAAATAGGTAATTTTAGCCAAATGAAACTTGCGGATCGGGACATAAAGCTACTACAAGAAGAGGTGAAGACGCTGAAGGAAAAGCTGAGGCGCTCTTACCGCGACTACTATTCGCTCGTAGAAAAAACCAATAGCGACCTCAAGCAGGTCTTTGACGCATCCAACGACCTTATTTCCATTTTCAAACCCTCCGGCGATTTTCGTTTTGTGAATGAGTCTTGGAAAAACAAGCTTGGCTATAGCGAAGAAGAAATAGCCGATTTGAAATTCGTGGATATCGTGCACCCTGATCACAAGAAGGAAACGCTCGAAAACTTGATGAAGATAACGGCTGGCGTAGGAATGGATCGTTTTCAGACCACCTTGCAGTCTAAGCACGGCAAAAATATCTACGTCAATGGCCGCCTTACGTGTGTGTTTGAAGAGGATCGGCTCATCGAATACCGAGCTGTTTTTTTCGATATCACTGAGCGCATTCGAGCGGAAAGTGCCCAGGCGCTCTATTATAAAATTGCCAACCTGACGATCACTTCCGGCAATTTGGATGCCCTGTACCGAAACATCCACGATCAGTTGAGCCGCATGTTGAAGGTGCGCAATTTTTCCATTGCCTTCAAGGTCATCGGCACCAAAGTCTTTGACTATGCCTTTTGGATCAATGAACTTCAAGATGAAGTGCCCACACGCGATGTAGAAAATCTCCTCGCCAACTATACCCTCTCTCGCGGTACGCCAAGCATGATTTACGAGGATGGGATAAAAAAAATAGCCGAGCAACAAAAGGTGCAACTGTATGATCCCCTGCCCAAAATCTGGCTTGGAGTGATCATCAACATAGAAGGTAAACCCTCCGGAGTTCTATCGGTTTTTTCCTACCAAGACACGTCCACCTACAACAACAAAGACCTGGAATTGATGGATTTCATCTCGGGGCAAGTGAGCCTGGCCATGGAGCGTGAAATCAACGAGGTGCGTATTGAAAATCAGGCGGCACGTCTGCGGGCGATATTCGAAAGTAGCACGCACCAGATTTGGTCGGTAGACAGAGAGTATCGCTTTACCTCTTTCAACAACAACTACTCTGAGGATTTCCAGCAGTATTATGACGTAGAGCCCAAACTGGGGCAATCTTGGAGCGATTTCGGGTTGGAGCATTTTGAAGAAAAAACCATTAGCCTTTGGAAGAATAAATATGACCAAGCATTTGCCGGTGAAGTCTTGAATTTTCAATGGCACCAGTTAAACAAAAAAGGTGAGCCTGTCTGGCGCGACATCTTCCTGAACCCCATCTTTTTACCTGACGGAAAAATTGAGGAAGTCTCGGTGATAGCCAATGACATATCAGAAAAGAAAATAGCCGAGGTAGCTCTGCAAGACAGTGAAGAGAAGTTCCGAAACATATTCGAATCGTTTCAGGATATTTATTTCCGCAGCTCCATTGATGGTAAGATCACTATGATCAGTCCGTCAGCTCAGGTGGTGCTCGGCATCAGCACGAAGCAGACGATCGGCCAACCCATTCGTAATTTTTTCTCGTCCAAAAGCAGCATCAACGCCGTGTTTCGCAAAGTGCTGGCCGAAGGTCAAGTGCGCAACTTTGAGGCCATGGCTTTGGCCAAAGAAGGTGTGGAAACGCCGGTGTTGTGCAACATCCGGTTGATCAGACGAGATGGCAAACCCTATGAAATAGAAGGTGTGGCTCGCGACATCACCCAACTCAAAAAGACCAACGAGGAACTGATGAAAGCCAAAGATGTGGCCGAGCGATCGCTGAAAGTGAAGGAGCAATTCTTGGCAAACATGAGTCACGAGATTCGCACGCCGATGAACGGAATCGTGGGTATGATAGACCTGATGGGCACCACGGATCTTAGCGAAGAGCAGTCGGATTATTTGCGAACTATAAAACGATCATCAGATACGCTGCTCACCATCGTAAATGACATCCTGGATTTGTCCAAAATAGAAGCCGGCAAAATGGAGCTGAAGCTGGCTCCCGTACATTTGGTGGAAACCTTCGAAAAAATCTATGACCTCTACTCGCAGCAGGCCCATCTCAGTGGCAACACGTTCTTTTATCACCTTGACAAGAAACTGCCCGAATGGATTCTGACCGACGAGACGCGTCTCATCCAAGTGCTGAGCAACCTGACATCCAACGCCGTTAAATTTTCGCAGAAAAAAGGCACCATTAACTTAAGTATTCGGGTTTTGGAGCAAAAAGACGGACTCTTCAGCTTCAAAATTTCTGTGAAAGATTCGGGCATTGGCATCTCTGAAGACGATCAGGAGAAACTCTTCCAAAGCTTCAATCAGCTTGACAGCTCCAGTTCAAAAAACTATGGCGGCACAGGTTTAGGTCTGGCCATATCCAAGCAATTGGTAGAAAGCCTAGGCGGAGAGATCGGCGTGGTGAGCACGCCCGGATTGGGCAGTACGTTCTGGTTTACTTTCAAAGCACAAATGACCACCGCACCGGAGAAAACCGCCGAACCGGAGGTGAACGAAATCCGACAGTTTGCTATCGAAAAGCCGCGTATTTTATTGGTAGATGACAACCAGATCAACCGCAGTGTAGCCTCTAAGATCCTGACCAAATCGGGGTGCGAGGTGGTGGAAGCAACGGGCGGGCTGGAGGCGGTAGACAAGGTGCAGCGCGAATCATTTGACCTCATCTTCATGGACATCCAAATGCCGGAGGTGGACGGCATTGAGGCCACTTTCAGAATCAAGGGGCTGAATCTGGTGAATACTCCTCCCATCATTGCCATGACCGCCTATTCGATGGAAGAGGATAGAGAGAAATTTTTGGGGCAAGGCATGGACGATTATCTACCCAAGCCGATCAAAGCCGAAAAGCTGATTTCTACCGTAAAAAAATGGACACGTTTTGAACCCGTGAAAGTGACAGGCGAAGCACTGACAGAAGAAAGCGAACGCCTCGTTATCAATCAAAACACGCTGAACCAGTTGCGAAAATTCGGCGGCATGGAACTCATCGCCAGTGTGCTCACCGAGTTTGATGAAGAAGCTACCACACTCATAGGGAAAGTGGCCGACCATCTCAAAGCCAAAACCTACAAGGAACTGCGTGGGGACATGCATACGCTGAAAGGCAATGCGGGTACCTTGGGTGCAGAAAAACTCGCCGACTTGGCAGCCGCCGTGGAAAAAAAGCTAAAAGAGAATACCTTTGAGGGCTTGGAAGAACTCCTCAAACAACTGGAAATCAACTTGGGTTTGTTCAAAGAAAGTTACCGTAACATCCTAACAACCAATGAGTAAGCGCATACTTATAGCCGAAGATAGCTCTGTGATTCAAAATCTCACGCGGAAAATCCTGAGCCAGCAAAATTATCAAATAGAGACCGTGAAGAATGGCAAAGAAGTATTGGAGCGATTGGCCAAGGGGTCGTTTGACCTAGTGCTGATGGACATCCACATGCCCCTAATGGACGGCATGGAGTGCGCCCGCGAAATTCGCAAATCGAACAAAGAGATGCCCATATTGGCTATTACCGGGAATGCCAACAACTACAGCATGGACGACTTCAAAGCAGCCGGTATCAATGACTTCTTGCCCAAGCCGCTGAACTATGACCAAGTGGTGGGCATGGTGAAGAAATACGTAGAAAATGCAAGTTAAATACACCAAACAATTTCTGAGTCGACTGGAGGATTTGATGTCTGAAACAGACTATATCCTTCGCTACGAAAAGGGCAATTTTCACTCAGGCTACTGCGTGCTGAAAGACACCAAAGTGGCCATTGTGAATAAGTACTACGCCATTGACGGCAAGATCAACAGCCTCATCGACATCATACGTTCCATTGAGTTAGATGTGTCGAAGCTGAGCGAGAAGAACGAAAAGCTCTTCAACGAAATCACACAAACAGAACTACAGTTTTGAAAATCACCTTCTTGGGCACAGGTACCTCGCAGGGCGTTCCGGTGATCGGGTGCGATTGTGAAGTGTGTGCCTCAGTGGATTTCCAAGATAAGCGCCTGCGCTCCTCCATCCATGTGGAGTGGCAAGGCACCAGCATCGTGGTAGATACCGGACCGGACTTTCGCCAACAGATGCTCGCTAACCGCATCAAACGACTGGATGCCGTCCTGTTCACACATGAGCACAAAGACCATACGGCCGGGCTGGACGATATACGCAGTTTTAATTTTCTGCAGCAAATGGCCATACCGATTTACGCCCGTCAACCCGTGATCGATCAGTTGAAACAAGAATACGCCTACATATTCTCTGACAGCAAGTATCCCGGCATTCCGCAAGTAGCTCTCCACTCTATTGTCAATAAACCATTTGAAATCATTGGACTGCCCATCATCCCTATCGAGGTAAGGCACCATCAAATGCCTGTATTCGGTTTTCGCTTTGGGGACTTCACCTATATCACCGATGCAAACGATATAGACAATCAGGAAATGGAGAAAATTAGAGGCTCAAAAGTACTGGTGGTGAATGCCTTGCAACGCACGCATCATATCAGTCATTTCACTCTGCAAGAAGCGCTAGACCTGATAGCTGAGCTAAAACCCGAGCAGGCCTACCTCACGCACATCAGTCACAAGCTAGGCCGCCATCGAGATGTGAAAAAAGAACTACCGGAAAACGTGCACTTGGCTTGGGATGGATTGGTGATTGAGCAATAAAAAACCCTCAGCCAAGATATCTGCTTGAGGGTTTTTGATACTATCGTACGTGAGTCAATTCACCACTATCTTCTCTATCTTATCGCCCTGACGAATCTGATCGATCACGTCCAAACCTTCCACTACCTTACCGAAACACGTGTGGTTTCTATCCAAATGGGCGGTATTCGCACGGCTGTGGCAGATGAAGAACTGTGATCCTCCCGTGTTGCGACCTGCGTGCGCCATGCTAAGCACGCCTCTGTCATGATACTGATTTCCACCTGTCAATTCGCAATCGATCTTGTAGCCAGGTCCACCCGTGCCTGTGCCTTGCGGACAACCTCCTTGTATAACAAAGTTGGGTATCACCCGATGAAATGTGAGGCCATCATAAAAGCCCTTCTCACTTAGATCAATAAAATTTTTCACTGTGTTGGGAGCGTCATTTTCATAAAACTCCACTTTCATTATTCCCTTAGCGGTGTGTATTTCTGCTATTCTCATAAACTTATTGTACTTAATTATCGTCCCGCGAAGATAGCACCGTATTGCCAAGTTGCTGATCACTAAAGGTAGATGAGAATAATCAGGCTTTGTACTGTCGATTCTACAGATTTCCTACAGAATGAACACCCACTTTTGGTAAAGCAAACATCTACTCAAAACAATGAAAGCAAACATTCTGACTAACCTCCTGTTTTTAGCCGCATTCATTGGTGTTATTTATGTCGGCTTCCGTCTATTAGAGCCCGACAGTCCTTCGCTGAATGACCAAGCCATGTCACCCGATCTGCATTTCAGCAATGTGCGTAAATACATCAAAGATCACGAATATGAGCGCGGACAGATGCACCTCGCCAAGGCGATAGAAACCATGCGCATCATTGAAGCGGATGCCGACATCCATTCGGGTGAAGTACTGGAAAGCACCATTGCCGACCTAGAGCGCATCAAGCCTTGGCTGAATGCGGATTCCATTTCAGTCGTCGATCTGAATACAGCCATTTCTAAAGCCCTTACCGCCCTGTCGTTAGCCGAACTGCGTGTATCCGAAACGTACGCCGAAACCAACAAACTAGAGATGGCCAATATCGCCCTACGCTATGGCATGCTCCATCTCAAACATGCCCTTGATTTCAGCGGCGGACAACTGTACGAACGTGAGAAACACATCTTCAAAGAAGTGGATTCGCTGCTCAAACACCCCGGTGGATACTCAGTAGATGTCACCCTAAAAATCGATCACATGGTGGACGAATTGGATAGTTTGTTGGCAGAGCGGTAAGGCACCTTTTTGTTTGCTTAACTTGCTGGCCAAACTGACCGTATGTACCACACTTGGTTCTTTCAAAAACGACTCGCAGAAGCTCTTGACAAATACCTCACGGGCTATACACTCACGGCATGTTTTTGTCAGCAAAAGAACGAACTGATTTTGGGATTCACACTGGAAGAAAACGAGCTCTATATGTGCGCCAATATGGCCCCTGATGCCGGCCTGATTTCCTTTAAAAACACCTTTGCTCGCGCGCGCCAAAATTCGATTGATTTGTTTACCGAGGCAGTAGGTCGGCGCGTTACACAAGTGAGCGCATACACCCACGATCGCTCGTTTCTTATTCACCTGAAAAACGGATTCGGTTTGGTCTTCAAGATGCACGGCCAGCGGTCAAACGTGTTGCTGACACACAAAAACCACGTGACTCGCATCTTCCGAAATAACCTACCAAATGATTTGGATTTGATTCCCTCCAAGCTGCATCAGCCTATGGAATTGTCAAAACCAAATATTCTTCGGTTACTGGGGAAACGAAATCATTATCTACTTAATAATGAGAGTATTAATTCAGATTATTTCATTCAACAAATCAATCAAAATTCGCTATTTATAGGGGTGCAAGACGACTTGCCCGTGCTCAAAATGGTTTCCATGGCTGATCCGGTGCTAGTCACGGATGATCCCATCCAAGCGTCAAATGCACTGGTAGAACTACATCAGCGCTTTTACATTTTAGGCAAAGAGAAGCAGGCACTCCAGCAGCGCTTGCAGAAAGAAGTACACCAGTTAACCACCTACATTTCGCAAGCCGAGATGAAACTGGAAGAGGTCATGCTCCAGCGCGATCCACAGGAAATAGCCAATCTGATCATGGCTAATTTACACAGTATCCCTCCTATGGCCAAGGAGGTTTCCGTGCCGGATTTTTATACTGAAAATGCACCGACCATCACCATCAAATTAAACCCAAATCTATCGGCACAACTCAACGCGCAGAACCACTACAGGAAGGCAAAAAACAGGCGACTCGAATGGGAGAAAATTGGTGAAAATATCGCATCGAAGAAAGAACAACTTTTGGCCAAACAGGCATTCTTGATATCGGTAGAAAAATTGGAAACACTTAAAGAAATCCGAGCCTTCAAATCCACCCATCTGGATAAGCCGGCGCAGGCTTCAGTACCCCTGCCCTACACCACTTATACCATTGAGGGATATCAAGTACTGGTAGGAAAAAACGCTAAGTCCAATGATCTGTTGACAATGCAAGTAGCATCGAAAAACGATCTCTGGCTGCATGCCCGCGACGTGTCGGGATCACATGTGATCATTCGAGAAAAACCCGGTCAAAAATTTCCCACCCCTGTGATAGAGAGGGCGGCCGCCTTGGCGGCTTGGCACTCTAAGCGCAAGACCGATTCGTTGTGCCCCGTCATCTACACGCCACGCAAATTTGTTCGCAAAATGAAGGGCGCAGCAGCCGGTCAGGTAGTGGTAGAAAAAGAACAGGTTGTTATGGTGGTGCCATTCAAAAACAACGCATGAAAAAAACCCTAACCTACCTCCTACTCGCAAGCGCCCTCACGGCTTCCGCTCAAGACCTGCCTCACTTGCCAAACACCAAGATGCCGGGCTCCTGTTGGTGCGCCTTGCCTTCGGATCGCGACTGATCTACGGCACATACGATAATGTGTTCAGTTGGGAGCGAATGATGGAGTTCTCCAAATTCCTAGCTTTTCACGGTTTTCCAATACCCACATTAGCGGCTGTCGTGTCGGTGGCCTTTCAATTTTTGGCGGGCATTGCCTGAGTCATCGGCTACAGGGTGCGCATATTCAGCCTCCTCATGATAGTCAATTTCGCTGTGGCAATTCTTATGGTTCACCGTCACGACACCTATCTCGGTTCGGTATCGGCCATCCATCTACTCGTTATCGCCATTTTTCTGCTGATTGTCGGGAGTGGCAAGTTTGGATTGGACAAGGAGTAAACATCTTTTTTGGAGCGGTATTTCAAGGATTTTTAGCGGCAGCCACCGTGCGCTCCCCTTTGCTGCGCGCCGGTATCGCTCACGGCTAATGGGCTAATGTATGGCCATTTTGTGAGGGATTTTCTCCAAAACACTCCATCTGAAAATACCACATTTTAGGGATTGTCGCTAAAGGCTTAATGTGATAAATTGTAGAATGATTTGAGGTAGGAACAAAAAAAATCCCCTCCGCTTATGGCCGAAGGGGGAGCCAAATGTTTTCACAACGGAATAATCCTTATTGTGATTAGCTTCAAATCGTATGACTAATGTAGGAATATAAGTCGATAAATCAATAGCTATGAAAAAAATCTTAGGATTAGACTTGGGCACCACTTCCATTGGATGGGCATATGTAGGTGAGGCTGAAAACGCCTCTGAACAATCAAAAATCACTGCTCTGGGTGTAAGAGTAAACCCGCTTTCAGTCGACGAGAAAGGGGATTTCGAGAAAGGGAAAAGCATTTCTATCAATGCAGATCGGACGCTCAAACGATCCATGCGCAGAAACCTAAACCGCCATCAAGACCGACGAGATGATCTCATCAAAACATTGAAGCGGGAACAGTTCATAACCGATGAAACGTCATTTGCTGAAACTGGAAAGCATACCACCCATTTGTCTTACAAAGTGCGTGCAAAGGCGGCTGTTGAAAGAATTGAAAAAGAAGAACTGGCTAGAGTGCTACTTATGCTCAACAAAAAACGCGGATACAAAAGCAGCCGAAAAGCCAAAACACCGGAGGAAGGTGAAGCTATTGATGGTATGGAGGTGGCTAAAAAACTTTATGATAACAATCTTACACCCGGCCAATACAACTTTGAAAGGCTAAGTGAGGGCAAGAAGCACCTCCCTGATTACTACCGCTCAGACTTGCAAGCAGAGTTTGATAAAATCTGGAAAACCCAAAAAACACACTACCCCGAAATCCTAACTGAGGAGCTCTATGAAAACCTAAAAGGAAAGAACAAGGGTCAAACCTGGAAGATTTGCGAAGAGCCATTTGGTATAAAGGGCATTTCTCAAAAAGGGACACCACAGGAAAAGAAACTAGAGGCATACACTTGGCGGGTGGCTGGGCTCACAGAAAAACTGGATTTGGAACATTTGGCCATAGTGCTGCAAGAAATCAATTTTCAAATAAATCAATCGAGCGGATACTTAGGCGAAATCAGTGACCGAAGCAAAGAACTCTACTTCAACAAACAGACAATCGGACAATACCTATACAATCAGGTAAAAAAGAACATACGGGCGAGACTAAAGCGCCAAGTATTCTACCGACAGGACTATTTGGACGAATTCGAAACCATTTGGGAAACTCAAAGAAAATTCCATCCTGAACTAACTGATAAACTAAAAGAAGAAATAAGGGATACTATCATATTCTATCAGCGCAAATTGAAATCACAAAAGGGTCTTATTGGATTTTGCGAGTTCGAGCGAAAGGAAATTGATGTCACCGAGGACGGCAAACAAAAGAAAAAAACTATTGGTGCGCGGGTCATTCCAAAGTCCTCCCCTCTCTTTCAGGAATTCAAGATTTGGCAAAACTTGAATGCTTTGAGAATAACCAACAAAAAAACGGGTGAGAAGTACCAATTTGATCAGGCAACAAAACAAGCAGTATTCGAGGAACTCAATTTAAAAGGAAACCTAAAGGCCAATGAATTCCTGAAACTCGTCGCAAAAAAGCCTAGCGATTGGGAACTGAACTTCGAGGAAGTGGAGGGCAACCGAACAAACGCAGCATTGTATGAAGCCTACATCAAAATGATGCTGATGGAAGGCCATGAAATCGACACAAAAAAACTGAGTGCTCAGGAATTGAAATCAGTCATCGCTGATTTCTTTCAAATCCATATTATTTCCAATGAAATTTTGGATTTCAATTCAGAGTTAGACGGTGTGGCCTTTGAAAAACAACCCGCCTTTAAGCTCTGGCACGTGCTCTACTCTTTTCAGGACGACCCAATGAAGCCCGGGCATATAGAAAAACTGTACGCAAAACTTAAAGCAGATTTCGGTTTCAAAAGGGAGTTTGCCAAGATATTAGAGAATGTTCCCCTTTCAGATGATTACGCTAGCCTGAGTACGAAAGCTATCCGTAAAATTTTCCCTTTCATAAAGGAGCACAAATACGATGATGCTTGTGCTCTAGCGGGGTATAACCACTCTCATTCAGTAACTGCTGAAGACAATGAGAAGCGGGTGCTACAGGATAAATTGGATATCCTTCCCAAAAACAGTTTGCGAAATCCTGTAGTAGAGAAAATTCTGAACCAAATGATTAATGTGGTGAATGCAGTGATGGCTGATTCTACCATAGGACGACCAGATGAAATTAGACTAGAGTTGGCTCGAGAGCTAAAGAAAAGTGCCAAGGAACGAGCAGAAATGACCTCTCAAATAGGCAAATCCAAGAAGGATCATGACACCTTTCGCGGTATTCTTCAAAATGAATTTGGAATAAAAAACCCTACCCGAAATGATATTATCCGATACAAGCTCTATCTGGAACTAAAGTCAATTGGTTTTAAAACTCCATACTCCCAGACGTACATCCCAAGGGAAAAACTCTTTTCAAAAGAGTTTGACATTGAGCACATCATCCCTCAAGCCCGTTTATTTGATGATTCCTTCTCCAATAAAACACTTGAATCACGTGACATCAATCTGGAAAAGGGCGACAAAACCGCTGCAGATTTTGTCCTAGATAAGTACGGTGAGAAAGGCTTGGAGGCATATAAGGAACGATTAAATACCCTCTTGAGAGAGGGAGTCATCAGCAAGGGCAAGTTGAACAAACTATTGATGACCAGCGACAAAATTCCGGATGGGTTTATAGATCGTGACTTACGCGATACCCAATACATTGCAAAAAAGGCTCGTGAAATATTGATGGGTGTAACTAGGACAGTAAGCACCACAACAGGCAGCATCACCGAAAAGCTAAGGGAGGATTGGGATTTGGTAAATGTGATGAAGGAACTGAATCTGGAAAAATACCGAGCACTTGGTATGACGGAGTTCATAGAAATGAAGAACGGCCAAAAAAAGGAAATCATCAACGACTGGACTAAGCGTAACGACCACAGGCATCATGCAATGGATGCACTCACGGTGGCTTTTACCACGCCTGGGCATGTGCAGTATCTCAACTATCAGAACGCCAGAAAAGACGAGAATCATAAGAAGCACAGCATAATCCATGCGTTGGAGAATAAGCTAACAACCAAAGATGCTAGAGGGAAACGTCTTTTTATCCCACCAATGACCAACTTCAGAGAAGAGGCCAAAAGCCATCTGGAAGCCGTGCTGGTCTCGCACAAAGCCAGAAACAAAGTGGTGACCCGCAACATCAATAAGATCAAAACGAATAATGGTACTATCACGAAAACAGAATTAACACCTCGCGGGCAATTGCACAAGGAAACCGTCTACGGACAGATTAGCCGCTACCAGACCAAAGAAGTAAAGGTGGGAGGGTCGTTCGACCAAGAAACCATAGCCAAAGTGGCCAACAAGAAATACAGGGAGGCACTCTTGCAGCGACTTGAAGCCTCCTTCGGCGACCCCAAAAAGGCCTTCACCGGGGCGAATAGTCCGGCAAAGAAGCCTATTTACACAGATAGTAATCTAAAGGTTCCCGAAAAAGTGAAGCTGGTAGAACTCCTGCCCGAATATGTCATTCGCAAGGAGGTGAGTCCCGACAACTTCAAAGACATTAAGCAACTCGACAAAGTGATAGATGTTGGGGTAAGGAAAAAACTGGAAAAGCGGTTAGCTGAGTTTGGTAACAACCCCAAGGAAGCTTTTTCAAATCTCGGCGACAACCCAATCTGGTTGGATGATGCCAAAACAATTCCAATCAAAACTGTAAGGATAACAGGGGTGAGTAATGCTGAGCCCTTGCACCATAAGCAAGACCACATCGGAAATACCCTTAAGAATGCCAATGGTGAACCCATTCCCTCAGACTTTGTGAGTACAGGAAATAATCACCATGTGGCCATCTATCGGGATGAAAACCGCGACTTACAGGAGATGGTGGTTTCGTTCGCCGAAGCAGTACGACGTGCGAAAAGCCGTGAGCCGATTATTGATAAAGACTATAATCAAGGATTGGGATGGCAATTCTTATTCACCATGAAGCAAAACGAATATTTTCTGTTTCCAAGTGATGGCTTTGATCCGAATGAGATGGACTTGAAAGATCCCGTCAACTTTGCAACGTTGGGTCCTCATCTATTTAGGGTACAGAAATTCACCATTCGTGATTATTTCTTCCGTCATCATCTTGAAACCGATGTTGAAAATCGTCCAGAGACAAATGGGGTGACTTGGAAACGAGAAGGACTCAATGGGATAACAGATATCATAAAAGTTCGGTTAAATCATTTAGGCAGAATAGTTCAAGTTGGTGAATATTGAAAGGAAATCTATGCTCCCCTCCACCTTTTACCATATCTACAACCACGCGAATGATCCGGAAAACCTTTTTCGATCAGATGATAACTATCGTTTCTTCTTGCAGCGATGGAGCAAATACATGGAGCCCATCGCGGAGACCTACGCCTACTGCCTGATGCCTAACCATATCCATTTTTTAATCCGCACCAGAAGCGAAGATGAATTAGTAAACCTGACAGGTCTCGAAGACCTGTCAGGTTTCGTATCGCAGCAATTCAGCAACCTTTTCAATAGCTACGCAAAGGCGTTCAACAAGATGTACGAGCGCAGAGGCTCGCTGTTCAATAGACCCTTCAAAGCAAAGGAAATCACTTCAGACGCGTACCTCACCAACGTCATTTTCTACATTCACCATAATCCTGTACATCATGGATTCGTCACGGATGTAAGCGAATGGCCGCACACCAGCTATCATGCCATGGTATCTGACAGGCTAACTCGGCTCAAAAGAACGGAAGTATTGGAATGGTTTGGGTCAAAGAAGGCCTTTGACAGTTTTCATAGCCTGGCCATCAAGGATTTAAACAAACTGGAAATGGAATTTACATAATAGCAGCACGAACAAACCTGACCGGTTTTTGGAACCTGTCGGGTTTTACTGCATAAAAATACCGCTATGATCAAGCGCACCCTCCTATTCTCCAATCCCGTGCACCTCAGCACCCAGAAGGAGCAACTATTAGTCACTTATTCCGATTCCAAGGAACAGAAACGAGTGCCGATTGAAGACATTGGCATGGTCATACTCGAACATCAGCAGATCACGCTCAGCCACACACTCATCAGCAAACTTCTGGGAAATAATGTGGCGCTCGTCACTTGTGATGCCCACTACCTGCCCCAAGGCATGATGCTCAACCTCAATGGCCACACCGAGCAACAAGAACATTTTCGTGTGCAAATGGACGTGAGCGACGCACAAAAGGCACGCATTTGGCAACACACCGTGCAAGCCAAAATCAGAAACCAAGCTGCTTTGCTAAAAGCCAATAGCCTAGACACTGAAAACATGGCGTATTGGGCCGATAAGACCAAACCCGGAGATCCAGACAATTTTGAAGCTCGGGCAGCTGCCAATTATTGGAAAAAATTGTTTGTTGATCATCTCCAATCCTTCAAGCGTGGCAGATTTGAGGGCGCTCCGAATAACTTGTTGAACTATGGATATGCCATATTGCGAGCAATAGTGGCTCGATCGCTCGTGGGAAGCGGCCTCCACCCTACCCTAGGCTATCATCACCGCAACAAATACAATGCGTATTGCCTAGCCGATGATGTGATGGAACCGTACAGGCCGTTTGTAGATCAATTGGTTCTGGAAATCGTTCGCTCGAACGACGAATACGACACGCTCTCCCCTGCTATCAAGCAGCAGCTACTACAAGTGCCCGTGCTGGATGTGACCATCGGGGAGCAAATGAGTCCACTGATGTCGGCTGTTCAGCAAACGACCAGCAGCCTGTACAAGTGCTACGCGCGAGAGATCAAGGAAGTAAAGTTTCCACAGTTGTGAGTTTTGACCGTCTTAACCAATACCGTGTCATGTGGGTAATGGTATTTTTTGACTTGCCTACCGAAACCAAAAAGGATCGCAAGAACTATCGAAAGTTTGTGGACGATCTAGAACGTGATGGCTTCACCCGCTTTCAATATTCGATTTTCTTGCGGCATTGCCCTAGCTTGGAAAATGCCGACGTGCACATAAAGCGCGTAAAAACACACTTGCCACCAAAAGGACACGTGGTGATATTACACATCACAGACAGGCAATTTGGATTGATGGAAATTTTCCGATCAGCCAAGAAAGAAAAGCTACCGGACACGCCTCAGCAATTAGAGCTGTTTTGAATAAAACGAGCGTTAAAAGGGCATAATTTGGTCAATGAAGGCAAAAATAAAACGCAAATTCGTGACGTAAAACAATCATACCCAGCCATTTACGACCGGGTATGCTGTACTAAAATACGATTCGAAAGCCAATCACAACATTTTTCCCATGATTAGTGGATGAAGAGTGGCTGTACTAAAATACGATTCGAAAGCCAATCACAACAAGAAATGTGTAACGGATGCCTTTTTATTGGCTGTACTAAAATACGATTCGAAAGCCAATCACAACTTTTGCCTGATAATTGAAAATGAAAAAACGCTGTACTAAAATACGATTCGAAAGCCAATCACAACGTACTCCTACGAATTGCGCTGCATTGCAAAGCTGTACTAAAATACGATTCGAAAGCCAATCACAACTTACAAAGTTCACTTCATTCTAATGGGCTCGCTGTACTAAAATACGATTCGAAAGCCAATCACAACACGTTTTGCCGCACAGTCCTCAGCTCTGTGGCTGTACTAAAATACGATTCGAAAGCCAATCACAACTATTCCACGGATAGCAATTGAAAACCCTGTGCTGTACTAAAATACGATTCGAAAGCCAATCACAACAAGACCTTCTAATTCACTCCCTCGATCTACGCTGTACTAAAATACGATTCGAAAGCCAATCACAACGTAAACGATTTTTTTATTCTTCATTCTATTGCTGTACTAAAATACGATTCGAAAGCCAATCACAACTAGGATTCAGAGACTCAACCATTTGGAACGGCTGTACTAAAATACGATTCGAAAGCCAATCACAACTGATCTTGCACGGCCTGTTCCTTCATTACTGCTGTACTAAAATACGATTCGAAAGCCAATCACAACACGAGGAACTTGAGGAAGTAGGCCAACGCGGCTGTACTAAAATACGATTCGAAAGCCAATCACAACACCAGTTGATTTGGGAGTTCGGGACCACCGGCTGTACTAAAATACGATTCGAAAGCCAATCACAACGATTGAACATTTATGGAAGTAATTTTTTATGCTGTACTAAAATACGATTCGAAAGCCAATCACAACCACTTCAATGAACAGCATCCGCCCGCGATGGCTGTACTAAAATACGATTCGAAAGCCAATCACAACCTTCCTTCGCAAATTCAGCAAGAATGAAGAGCTGTACTAAAATACGATTCGAAAGCCAATCACAACGGGAGCAGGGGATTAGAGTTACATTGGGTAGCTGTACTAAAATACGATTCGAAAGCCAATCACAACAATTTGTTTGGTTGGGTTATCAATTGGTCTGCTGTACTAAAATACGATTCGAAAGCCAATCACAACGTGATTCCGAATGTTAACACGTCTACATCACGTTGTGATTGGACATCTGGGTTGATCGACACAAAAAACACCACATTTTTTTGAAGTAAATTTATCGGCATATCGCTTTTCCATCAGTATATATACGATTACTCATACCCACGACCTTGCCGCACAACCCCTCGTGAATCCTTCGGATTTCGAAAGCCAATCACAACGTGATTCCGAATGTTAACACTTCAAAATCTCGTTGTGATTGGGCATTTGGATCAAGCGGTTAAGCATCCTCCATCAATGAATTGCCAAATTTTCAAATTAGCTCATTTTCCAAGCAACTCAATCAATACGCACCCGTGGCGAGAAGTACCAACGTACAGGTATTTTCGGTTTGGATTCCCCGAGCTCGAGCGAGGGCTTCAAGTTCAGGATTCTCAGCGCCCGGATTGAAGATGATTCTACGAGGCTTTAATGAAACGATATAGTCTAACCACGCCCGCTGATTGTCGGCATTCATGTACATCGTGATGGTGTCCACATCTGCCACAACAGGCTCTTGGCGCAAATCCAATATAGGCTGCCCAAACACCTCGCCGATCTTGATGCCGATAAGCACAAACGCCTCCATGTGTTCAGTCAATTTTTCTGCGGCCAAATACGCGTATCTGTTCGTATTGGGCGTGGCACCCATGATCACCGTCTTTCTCATTTCGTCACTCGTCGTTTGGGGCCAATATGGCCAATATTCAGGCCGAATAAAACAGGGAAATACCCGGAACCTTTGATAACATCCGCAAAGGCGGCATCAAATCCCGGATTTCCGGAATAATTGTCAACATAGCTTCGCACACCGGCTCCTATACCCACATACGCATCTATGGTGAAACCGGCATCCGTACGGCGCTGCACCCATCGGTTGCCAATGACAATCCCGTAATACATGCGGCTCTCATTTAACTGACCAAAATCCTCTAGAAAATTAATATCCAATATGGTGACGGAATGCACCAAAGACGAAAACCCCACCTGATGGCCAAAATACCACATGCCATACTTCTTGTCTGCATGATAAAATTTCTGAAGAAACTCAATCGTACCGCCACGGGTATAAATTTCCTCCAAAGGCACCTTGGCATTGGCTGTGAAAAACGGATCTCTGATCAAAATAAACTGGAGTTGATAGCCTGAGCGCTCTTGTCTATAGTATTCCAACGCAATGGGCAGTCGATCCACAATCATTCCGAGCGGATTGGTACCAATGATTACGCCTTGATACTCATTGATCACAGGCGTGAAGTATCGCAGGCGGTTGTTTTTATACAAATACTCCGGCTTATCCGAACCCACCGGATCCGTCAGCCGCGCTGATCTTCGTGTTTTGAATATAGGCTCCTCCTCTTCATAAATTGGCTTGTAAGTGCCCGCCAGTGAGCCATCCGGATGATAAAGCTCCCAATCGCCAATGCGCCTGTCTCCACTCATCACCCCTTTCATCTTGAGCGAGCCGTTGGGATAAAAACCTGTGTACAGGCCTTCTCCATCGCGATACATCGCCTCTCCGTCCACAAGGCCTTCTTCAGTATAAAAGACCCATCGTCCATACTTCTTGCCGCCTAGAATAGTGCCCGTCGTGCGTATGGTACCATTTGGATAATACTCGGTGTAGGTACCATCCCCCGCAGTATAATCTCCCTCGCCCTTCAACTCACCGGACGGATAATACAGCTTCCAAAATCCGTCGCGTTGACCATTTTGCATGGATCCTTCCGAACTCACCCTACCGTCTTCAAAATATTGCTTCCAAATACCCTGCTCTTTGCCTTTGGAGAATTGCCCAATGGCCGATAGTTTGCCGTTTTTGTGATAATACTTCCACTCACCTATTCTTAGTCCGTCATCAAACTGGCCGGTAGCTTGCAATTCGCCGGTTTCGTAATAATATTTCCAACTACCCTCGCTCTTATCGTCCTTGTTAGGCCCCTCCATTTTGAGTCCGCCTGAAGGATAGTACTCTTTGTAATGCCCCATTCCTTCCTCAAAATACGCTTGGGCTTTCAGCACTTCATCTTCATAGAAGTAATTCCAAATGCCCGTTTTCTTGTCGTAGTAGTAGGTTCCTGTACTTTTTTGACTCCCATTTTCATAATAGAACGTCCACGAACCGTGCTTAATGTCACCCTGTAAAAAACCCTCCGATTTTTTACTTCCATTTTCGAAGTAGTACGTCCACTTGTCGCAGGTCTTGCCTTCGCAAAAATGGCCTTCCGAACGTTTACGACCATTTTCGAAGTAATAGGTCCACAAGCTATCGGGCACGCCCATCCGATAATAACCGATGGTTTGGAGCGACCCATTCAGGTGGAAAGATTCATAACTGCCATGCAGCAAAGTGTCTTTGGTGGTAAAATGCAAAACCTCTTTAAGCTTGGTAGTGTCACCACCATGGTACAATTCCCTTTGAAATATTTCCTGAGCCCAAACCGCCCACTGCATCAGTAGGAAACATATAATCAGCCCGGTTTTTTGCATCTCAGCGTTTTAGTTTTTTCCCCCACTCTTGGGTGTCTTCATCTTTCCAAAGTTCGGGATAAAACTGAATCATTTGATTTTTTGGAGGCAAGTACTTCTGCCAGTTGGTGCCACCTGTCGCCTTGATCACGTCAGGATCGCGCTGCAAGTAGCGAGTAGCCGATTTCATGTGTACTAATGGCCAGGCCACATTGGCTTGGTGGTCGAGCTCGCGCAGGGCTTCTTCAATTTCTGCATATCCGACATAGTGCGCCAAGTATTTCTGGCGAATGTTCCTTTCAGTAATTTCCTTTCCTCTTTTGATGAACGCCTCTCGATATTTCTGCTCGAACTGCTTGAGCGTGAGCGTTTTCTTACCGGTGGCCAATTCGGTGGCACCACTTTTCCAGTACAGATATTCGTAGATATCTTCAATTTTGGCCTTTTCCAGTTCGTCTGGTTTGCGGGTCAGTCTATAAAAATCGGTGCAGCATATCTCGATCATGCGGTATTGACCAGACTGAAAGCCACTGGCCGGCAGTAGCGACATGCGGAATTTCAAAAATTGCTTCGGATCCATGCCATCGATCATCACATCGAAAGAATCGGTGAGGTGATTAAAATAGCGGCCACACCGATGGATGCGGGTTTTGAACAGATCGGCATCCACTGGATCGGCGAAAATGGCTTGCTCCAGTTCGTTTAAAATCAACCGAAAATACAGCTCTGTAATCTGATGATAGAGAATAAAAATACGCTCGTCGGGGAAATCAGTTTTTGGTGATTGCAAGCTGAGCAGCGTATCAAGATGGATATAATCCCAATATGTGAGGTAATCGGAATAGAGCAGTCCGTCCAGATAGCTCGACAAATCCTGTCCCATTGCTTCGTATTTTTCGTTGAGTTTAGCCAACTGCTCAAGAAGCGCAGGATCAAGTTGATTTTTGGTCATGGTCTGTGGTTAATAGTTGTAAATTTGCGCACCAAAATTAAAAACCGAAGCAACAAATACCCCCATGAGTATCTCTACCCAAAACGGCACTGTGAAGAAACGCAATTTTGTTGATGAATTTGAGTCGCCTGACTTTTATCAATTGGATGACCTGCTCACCGAAGAGCACAAGCTCATTCGTGCATCCATTCGAGATTTCGTCAAAAAGGAAATCACCCCGTTCATCGAGGATTGGGCAGAGCGCAATCATTTCCCACAGGAGATTGTGAAGAAATTCGGCGAAGTAGGCGCCTTCGGGCCTACTCTGCCTATCGAATACGGCTGTGGCGGGTTGGATCACATTTCATACGGCCTCATTATGCAAGAAATCGAACGGGGCGACTCTGGTATGCGTTCAACGGCCTCCGTGCAAGGCTCGCTGGTGATGTATCCCATTTATGCGTTCGGTAGTGAAGCACAGCGCAAGAAATATTTACCCAAACTGGCCTCCGGTGAAATGCTAGGCTGTTTCGGACTCACCGAGCCTAATCACGGCTCAAATCCGAGTGGCATGGAAACCCGATTCGTCGATAAAGGCGATCACTACCTGTTGAATGGTGCCAAAATGTGGATTTCCAACGCACCCAAAGCCGATGTAGCCGTCGTATGGGCCAAAGACGAAAATGACAGGATTCATGGCTTAATCGTGGAGCGAGGCATGGAAGGCTTCTCCACGCCTGAAACGCATGGCAAATGGTCGCTCCGTGCATCCTGCACGGGTGAGTTGGTATTCAGCGATGTGAAAGTACCTAAAGAGAATCTCCTCCCCGGAAAAAGCGGACTTGGTGCGCCTATGAAATGCCTCGACAAAGCACGATACGGTATTGCGTGGGGAGCCATCGGTGCGGCTATGGACTGCTACGATTCTGCCAGACGTTACTCACTCGAGCGCATTCAGTTTGACAAGCCCATCGGAGCATTCCAATTGACCCAAAAGAAATTGGCTGAAATGCTCACCGAAATCACCAAAGCGCAACTTCTGAACTGGAAACTAGGTGTGATGATGGAAAATGGAACCGCGACCACACAGCAAATCTCCATGGCCAAGCGCAACAGCGTGGAAGTGGCACTGAATGTAGCGCGAGAAGCACGGCAAATACATGGCGGCATGGGTATCACCGGCGAATACCCGATGATGCGCCACATGATGAACTTGGAGTCCGTGGTGACCTACGAGGGAACTCACGACATCCATTTATTGATTCTTGGGGCTGAAATCACCGGTATCCCTGCATTCAAATGATAGACATACTCGCCATAGCTGCCCATCCTGACGATGTGGAACTCTGCGCAGGCGGTACCCTCCTAGCCCACAAAGCCATGGGGTATTCCACCGGCATTCTTGACCTCACGCGAGGTGAGATGGGCACGCGCGGCACTCCGGAAATTCGTGAAAAAGAAGCTGCGGCTGCAGGTAAAATCTTGCAGCTTGATATGCGAGAAAACCTGGAATTCCGCGATGTGTATTTTCTAAATGACGAAGTACACAAGCTCAAATTGGTGGCCAAGATTAGGCAGTATAAGCCCAAAATCATTTTGACAAATGCCGAAGAAGATCGTCACCCCGACCATGGCAAGGCTGCCAATTTGGTAGAAGAAGCGGTTTTTTGGGCAGGACTGACGAACATCAAGACGCAGGACGAAAAGGGAAACGAACAAGCACCCCATCGGCCGAAGAAGGTTTATCATTTCATCCAAAGCAGGTCTATTACGCCTGATTTCTATGTAGACATCTCTAACTTTCATGATCAGCGCGTAGAGGCCTACAAGGCGTTTAAAAGCCAACTTTTCGATCCAAATAGTCAAGAGCCGCAGACCTACATTTCTTCACCTGATTTCCTCACCATGCTAGAAGCCCGAGCACGTGAGTATGGCAACCGCATAGGTGTGAAATATGCGGAAGGATTTACGACTAGAGGTTTTTTGGGAGTGCGGGACTTGGGTGATTTGTTGTGAACAGTGCTCAATGCGTCTGTCGACTACACCAAATCAAAAATATCTTCCAGTTTAATCTTCAGACCTGGTAGGACCCTAGAAAAGACGGTATTTTGTCGGACGTACTTGCTGCGCGAAACATATTTACCATCAATCAGATCAAATATTTCTAGAATTCCTTCTCCCGGAAATACAATCCAATATTCACCTACTCCATGTTGCTCGTATAGATCGAACTTATCATTTAGATCTTTAGCGGCCGATGAAGGGGACAATATTTCGACGATAAGGTCGGGTGCGCCTATGCACCCTGCATCATCCAACTTACTCGCGTCGCAAACCACACAGATGTCAGGTTGCACCACAGTAAACGTCTCCTCGTTAGAGTCATTCGGATTGGTAGGAAATCGAACGTCGAATGGCGCTGAATACACGCTGCATGGTTTTCTTTTAAGAAAAAATCCTATCTCCGTGAATAGCTTGGCGTGCAATTCCTGATGGACTCGACGAGGAGCCGGGGACATTTTAAACAACTTACCTTTGATCAACTCTATACGCTCGTCAAAAGACCATTTCAGATAATCAGCATATGAAAAAGTAGCATCCGGCTCCCTTACCATGTGCGCTTCTAAGCTATCAAGAGAGTCATACTCGGTCATGATACCACCAAGTTAGATATAAAAGATCACACAATTACGTCTAAGGCGCCAAACGATCGATCTTCCACGCATCATCTAATCGGCTATACGCTATCCGATCATGCAATCTACTCGGACGTCCTTGCCAAAACTCCATCCAAATCGGTTTCAATAAATAACCGCCCCAGTAAGGAGGTCGCTCGGGCACGGAATGGCCCACCTGCTTAGTTACTTCATCCAAGCGTGCTTCCAACCAATCTCGGCTCTCGATGACTTGACTCTGCGGCGATGTGAGTGCGCCAATTTGACTCCCCAACGGACGCGATTTAAAATAAGCAGTGGAAACGGCCGCATCCACCTTTTGGACACTCCCTTCAATGCGCACTTGCCGCTCCAATTCGCCCCAAAAAAAGGTCAGTGCGGCTTTTGGATTGGCTTGTAAGTCTTGCCCCTTTTTACTGGTATAATTGGTATAAAAGCTAAAACCGGTCGCATTCACGTCCTTGAGCAAAACGATGCGTCCGCTTGGTTGACCAGCAGCATTTACCGTACTCAAGGTCATCGCATTCGGCTCGTGAACTTGGGCCTTCAGCGCTTCATCAAACCATTTCTGAAACTGCGCCAGTGGATTTGCCTCCACATCTCTTCTGCGCAATTCCTGCTTCTGATAGTCGATTCGGATCGCTGAAATATCCTGCTTCATGTGGCCTATTTTATCAAATTTAAAATATGTTTGTCTGCGACGACCAAAGGTAAAAAAACCGCTACCCACATTGATTGATTTTTTCTCATCAGACGAAATTGTGACCCCAGAGCGCGGAGATTTGCTCATTTCTGAGCCATATTTGGCCGATCCCAATTTCGATCGGACGGTAGTACTCATTTGCGAGCACGACGAAAACGGCACCATCGGTTTTGTCCTGAACAAACCGGCTATCGTAGACTTGGCTCATGTCATGGATAACCTGTCCAATGCCAAAGCACCTTTGTTTGTAGGAGGGCCAGTGCAGCAAGACACTTTGCACTTCATTCATCGCACGGAGAAATTACGTGAAAATGCCAATGTAATCGGTGACGGGCTCTTTTGGGGTGGCAATTACGATCGGCTGGCGACCATGATCAACACCCACGAAATAGGAGAAAATGACATTAGATTCTTTGTTGGATATTCCGGCTGGTCTGAGGGTCAACTGCAGAATGAACTGCACGAAAAGTCATGGATCGTATTTAAAAAACCAAGTGCCCGCATGATTTTCGATGTGCCTGCGCCTGAGCTCTGGAAGCGTGTTTTGCAAGAGATGGGTGGCAAATTCAAATTAATTTCCAACTATCCCGTCGATCCTCGGTTGAATTAGTACGGGCTTTCATAGTTTTGCCTGTATAAGATTGAAAAACGTGCTTGCATGGAGGATGATAAGAAAATGTCCGCTATCGCTGAGGAAACAAAGCAAGAGGTAGTGGAAATTGTTCAGCAAGAGGCTGAATTACCCGAAAACGAAAACCAGGATTTGGCTACCAAACCCGTAGAAAATACGACCGTGCCTACGCCTGAAGTGCCAGTTGCCCCTCAACCCGACGAGGCAGTATCAGCAACGCCGGAACCTACGGTAGAAAGCGCATCGGCTGACGAATCACATGACGGTGAGGAGGAACATCACGAGGAAAATCCCTACGACGCTGTGGTGCTGGATGGTGCCACCAAAAAAGAACTTCTCGATTGGCTGAAAAAAATAGCCAAGGAAGATAATATCCGCAAAGTCGATCATTTGTTCAAAGACCTAGCCGGGCATTTCGAAACCATCTTCAATGAAGAAAAGAAGTCAGCACTTGAAGATTTCCTGAAAACAGAAGGCAATGAAGAGGCTGATTTCGAATTTAAAGGAGATCAGATTGATCGCGAATTCAATGAGCTGTACGAAACCATGCGACACAAACGGTCGCACTACTTTCATCAGTTAGAAAAACAAAAGGAAGATAACCTGGGCCGGAAGACTGAAATCCTCGATTTGATCAGACAGGCGGTAGATGGCGAGGATCAAACTAGTTTCAACAAGGTCAAGAAACTTCAAGAAGAGTGGAAGAAAATCGGTCCAGTACCCGGAGCTCAAAACAAGACCCTTTGGGCGAGCTATCATGCCCTCATGGATCGATTCTATGATCAGCGCTCCATTTATTTCGAACTAAAGGAACTCGATCGTAAAAAGAACCTAGAAGCGAAGTTGGACGTCTGTTCACGGGCTGAAGCGCTGGATCCGAAGAATCTAAAGCAGGCCATCGTCGCGCTGAACGAGTTACACGAAGAATTTAAGCACATCGGGCCTGTACCTGCTGAAGACCAAGAACCTTTGTGGCAAAGATTCAAAGCTGCTTCCGATCGGGTTTACGACCACCGCAAGGAATTCACGGAGCAGCAAAAAGAAGCGCATCGCATAAACCTTGAGAAAAAGCAGGTTTTGGCTGCAAAAGCGGGTGAATTCGCTGCATTTGCTTCCGATCGTATCAAAGATTGGAATCAAAAGACAAAGCAATTGCTTGAATTGCAAAAAGAATGGGATGCCACGGGCATGGTACCTCGTGAGAAAGCGCGCGAAATCAACAAGGCATTTTGGGGCGGCTTTAAAATCTTTTTTAATAACAAAAACAAGTTTTTCAAATCGCTGGATGCCGAGCGTGAAGGCAATCTTACCAAAAAGCGCGCACTCGTGGAGCGAGCCAAATCAGCCAAGGACAATGAAGATTGGGACAGCACCGCCAAGTTGATGAAAGACCTGCAAAATGAATGGCGTGAATTAGGGCCGGTACCTGAAAAATACCGCAAGTCAATCTATGATGAATTCAAGGGCTATTGCGACGCATTCTTTGAGCGACGAAGAGGTCAGAATGCAGAGCAGAACAAAGAATTCAATCAAAACTTGGATAAAAAACTGGAGATTCTGAATCAACTGGAAAGCCTGTCCAAAGAAAATCCGCTGCATGTCGATACCATTTTTGATTTGGCAAGTGGTTTCTCTGAGATTGGGTTGGTACCGCGCAATGCTGTAGGGAAGGTATTGGACAGATATGATGGCGTTGCAAAACGAATTTTGGCCTCCTCTTCCCTATCCGAAGAAGACAGGGCAGACTTGAAAATGCATTTCGAGATTTGTAAACTCCGAAACAGCCCGCACGGCAATCAAAAGATCAACCGAAAGGAAAATACGTTGAAGCGCCGCATTACCGGCCTGGAAAACGACATAAATACTTGGCAAACCAACATCGACTTCTTTGCGTCATCGAAAAATGCGGACCAACTAAAAAAGGAGTTTACTGAAAAAATTGCATCGGCTAAAGAAGAATTGGTCAATCTGAAAAATCAACTTCGACTCATGCGGGATTAAAATTCTCTGAAGCGTTTGGAAAATTAGCAGGTACGCGTACATTTGCACTCGCTTTAAAAAAGCCTCCTTAGCTCAGCTGGTAGAGCAACTGACTTGTAATCAGTAGGTCATTGGTTCGATCCCGATAGGGGGCTCTTGATAATCAGGGAGTTACGATTTAAAAATTGTGACTCCTTTTTTATTTGCACTGAATTTGCACTTAAAAGAACAGATGCATAAACGGAAGCTTGCAAAGCCTCAATGGTTTTTTTTTATAAAAAAATCACAACCTCCGGTAGTGATCGTCAAAAACGCACAATCTTTTAGGACGAAGAGGGGTCGCTTACCTCCCTGCTCCACCCGGAATTAAGGTTTCGGGCGCAAAGATGTATTAAATAAATCAAATCCAATGTTGCCAAAGTGCAACACTCAGGTCACACGAAAAGCCATTTTAACATGCAAAAAACGCATTAAGCTCCTTAGAAATGTATATAAACAAATCCAGCAAGATACCGGGCATAGACTCTTTTGGAGCGACACTTTTTGGATTTTTATAACCCTTACTCCCGTCTGCGGCTATACCCCGATAGCTATCGGGGGGTAACGCCTTAGCCGGGGCTGTTTTGGAAGTGCATGGCTATTTATAACTTTCCTTAGAGACTGCACTAAATGAAAAAGGTCCAAGCGGGGATGCTTGAACCAGCTTGTCCAAAATCAGGTGGGTTCTTTCATTAATTTATAACCTTGGGCTAGTTAAGGAGTTTGCTAAATTACCATACCCCACTAGTTAAGCTCTCTTTCAAAGGCGATGAAGGCAGTTTCAGTTATAGTGGTGTCACCTTTATTATATTCAACTAATAAAATTGCCATTCCACGAATAGTGATAGATTTAGAATCCCATGAAATAATGTTTGACTTTTTTAGGTCAAGCTGTAATACTCCCCAAAATTAAGACCATTGGTTAAGTTGATATTTTTAAACTTA
>ERZ1066134.40-NODE-40-length-147940-cov-8.569152_pt1 | contig 147940 bp, 125 predicted proteins | sample MGYA00382781_ERZ1066134 | MGnify/ENA primary metagenome ERZ1066134 (study PRJEB33369, sample SAMEA5778364) | biofilm metagenome | biome: Industrial cooling water; feature: Water cooling tower basin; material: Biofilm | place: United Arab Emirates | collected... | reverse complement strand
GCCCTTATACAAATGGCAGACGGACAAACTTCAACTATCACCTTAATTCCAAACGGTAATGAAGGCTTTGTGTACAACCTTGACAAGGCTAAAAAATACAACAAAGCCATTGTAACATTTACAACCGGAGGAAAAACTGCATCAGCATCGTTTGACCTTACGGCAAAGGCTAAGCCTACAGCAGATGGACATAACCATCAACATTAAAACAGATACCAAATCATAGCAGGCAGTAAGCCTGCTATGATTTATAATGCTTATGCCTTACATCGTATAATGGCAATTAAAGATTTTTTTTATGCTGAACAGACTCATTCATTTCTCCCTTAAAAACCGGATGCTGGTAGTTTCCATGGCTGCTCTGTTGATGGTATATGGCGTATTTACATTGGTTAATCTTCCGGTAGATGTATTGCCTGATTTGAACCGGCCAAGGGTAACTATTTTTTTAGAAGCTAATGGCATGGCTCCTGAAGAAATTGAAGCCCAGGTAAATCTTCCGGTGGAAACACAACTCAATGGAGCACCTGGTGTGGAAGTGGTTCGTTCTGTAGCATCGCCGGGATTGGGGATGGTGTTTGTAGAATTTGACTGGAGCACCGATGTGTACAGGGCAAGACAATTAACCGCTGAGAAATTGCAGAACATTCAATTGCCAAAAGGCATCACACCGGTGATGGGGCCCATCAGCTCCATCATGGGGCAAATAATGATGGTGGCCGTTACGAGTGATACCACTTCTCCTGCTGATTTAAGAACATTGGCTGATTTTACCATCCGCAGAAGATTGATGAGTGTAAAAGGTGTAAGCCAGGTGATACCAATTGGTGGGGAAAGAATGCAGTACCAGGTATTGATTTCAAGTGAAAAATTGAGACAGTATAATTTATCCATAGATGATGTTGACAATGCATTACAACAAACCAACCAAAACACAACAGGTGGTTTTGTTGACAATAAAGGCTCCGAAACACTCATAAGAAATATTGGTCGCGCAAATACATTGGAAGACTTAGCGAATACGGTTGTAAGCAACAGAAATGCTGCACCTGTATTATTAAAGCAAGTGGCAGAAGTAAAATTTGGCGGGCCAATTAAAAGAGGTGATGGTTCATTTAACGGAAAACCGGCCGTTATACTCAGTATTGAAAAACAACCGGGCAGCAGTACTATTGATGTAACCGCTGAAGCATTAAAAGCCATCGAAGAAATAAAGGCATCCCTGCCAAAAAATATTAAAATCAATACAGATGTTTTTCAGCAAAAACATTTTATTGTAAACTCACTTACCAATGTGGAACATGCATTAAGGGATGGGTTCATTCTTGTAATAATTATTCTCTTCCTCTTTCTTCTCAATTTTCGTACTACCATCATAACACTTACAGCAATACCGCTGTCGCTCATTATAACAGCGATTGTTTTTAAATTCTTTGATATTTCCATCAATACCCTTACTCTCGGCGGATTGGCAATTGCTATCGGCGAGTTAGTGGATGATGCCATTGTGGATGTTGAAAATGTTTATAGAAGATTGAAAGAAAACTGGCTCAGCGAAAAACCGAAGCCATTACTCAAAGTAATTTATGATGCCAGCAGTGAGGTAAGAAATTCAATAGTGTATGCCACCATCATTGTAGTGTTGGTATTTATTCCACTGTTCTATTTACAGGGAATTGAGGGGAGGATATTTGCCCCGCTTGGAATTGCTTATATTACTTCTATTGTGGCATCATTAGTAGTGTCACTAACCGTTACACCGGCACTGTGCAGTTATTTATTAGAAAAGAAAAATCATTTACACCATATCAACCTGGCCTTTTGGAAACGCAAAAAAAAGGAAACCACTGTTGATGCGGTACATGAACCAGATAGTGCCCTTGTTCGTTGGCTTAAGAAGCAAGACGTCAGGCTACTGCATTTTGGGTTAAAGCGTCCAAAAACAATAACCGGTGTGGCTATTGCATTAATCATTGCTTCCATCAGCATTATCCCATTTTTTGGTACAGAATTTTTACCACCCTTTAATGAAGGAAGTTATACAGTGAACATGGTAGCTCCGGCAGGAACCTCGTTAGAAGAAAGTAACAAGCTGGGTACAATCGCTGAACAACAAATTCTGAAAGTACCCGAAGTTGCTCTAACTGCCCGCCGGACAGGCAGGGCAGAATTAGACGAACATGCAGAGCCACCAAGCTCAACTGAAATTGAAGTGGCATTAAAACCCGGTGGACGAAGCAGGGCAAAAGTGCTGGAAGAGATGCGAAATAATCTTTCCGTATTAAAAGGGGTATCCATAAATATTGGTCAGCCCATATCTCACCGGCTCGACCATTTACTTTCCGGAGTAAGAGCACAGGTTGCTGTTAAAATATTTGGTAATGATTTATTAACGCTTCGCTCAAATGCTGAACAATTAAAATCAATTATTTCCAATGTGCCGGGTGTGGTTGATGTGCAGATTGAGAACCAGGTAATGGTACCGCAATTGATGATTAAACTTGACCGTATGGCTGTGCAGCGTTATGGCTTACAGGTGGGAAATGTGGCGGATGAACTGGAAATATTTTATAATGGGAAAGTAGTGAGCCAGATAATTGATGGCCAAAAAAGTTTTGATATTGTCTTAAGAACTGATGACAGTACAAGAAAAAATATTGAAGCAATCCGCAATACACAGATTGCAGCATCGGATGGTTCATTAATACCGCTGAGTCAAATTGCAAAGATTGAATTGGAGAACAGTATTAATGCAGTTAACCATGAAAATACGCAGCGGCGTATAGTTGTTTCTGCCAATGTGCAGGGCCGTGACCTTGGCAGCACTGTAAAAGAAATGCAGGAAACCGTAAAGAAAGATTTGCCTTTACAGGAAGGATATTATTTACAATGGGGAGGACAATTTGAAAGCCAGCAATCAGCCTCTAAATTAATTACCATACTCAGTATCTTTTCAATAGCAGGTATTTTCTTAGTCCTGTACAGCCATTTCAAAAGCAGTCGTATTGCTTTGCAGATAATGCTCAATATTCCATTGGCATTAATAGGCAGCGTAATAGCGGTAATGCTTACGGGAGGTGTTTTTTCTATTGCTACAATGGTTGGTTTTATTACGCTTACAGGTATTGCATCAAGAAATGGCATTATGATGATAAGCCACTATATCCATTTGGTACAACACGAAGGAGAAGTGTTTGGAGACAAAATGATTATCCGTGGTTCATTGGAGAGATTAGTGCCGGTATTAATGACGGCGCTGGTTGCAGCTTTTGCTTTGATACCATTAACAATGGATGCAACAGCACCGGGTAAAGAAATTCTCTACCCTGTTGCTACCGTTATTTTGGGTGGATTGGTTAGTTCAACATTATTAGATATGATTGTAACTCCTGTTGTATTTAAACTATTTGGCGAAAAAGCCTTAAAGAAATACCTGGAAGAGCAGGAAAAAAAGGAGTTGAATTAAAGCGATGGTAACGAATAAACATTCTGATATTAAAATGAGGAGTACAGGAGAAGATTAAATAACATGGGTCGGAGCCCTGCTTTGGTTTCCTTATTTATAAGGAAACAGTTTCTGGAGCAGGGTTTCCGCACCCACCAACTGATAACTCCGTTTTAAGAAGCATTTAATTAGAGTAATTTTTAAAAAGTATTGTAGTGGAGCAAGCAAAATACATTCCGGCACTTCGATTCAAATGGCTTACGCCACTGTATGATTTTTTGATAAATATCACAATGCCCGAGAGGAAAATTAAACAGGCATTAATTGAAGCGGCAAATATTCCGGCAGGAATAAAAGTATTGGATTTTGGATGCGGTACAGCTACGCTGACTATTATGGTAAAAGAAATGTGCCCCGAGGCGAAGGTTACAGGGATTGATGTGGATAGAGAAATATTAGACAGGGCAACTCAAAAAGTAAAAGAAAAGAACTTAGATATTTTTTTACTGGATTATGATGGAAAGCAGCTTCCCTTTCAGCGTAATGCTTTTGACAGAGTAATATCCTGCCTGGTTTTTCATCATCTTGATACAGATACAAAGCAAAATATGCTGGAAGAAATATTCCGGGTTTTAAATAAAGACGGACAGTTGCTTATTGCAGATTTTGGCCGTTCTAAGTCATGGATTCAAAGAACGCTTTTCAATATAATAAGAGGCCTGGATGGATTTAAATCAACAGATGCAAATGCTAAAGGATTATTACCTGAGTTGATTTCGGATGCAGGGTTTGAAAATGTAGTAATTAAAAAGCGTTTCAAAACCATGTTTGGAGAAGTACAAATAATTAGTGCGAAAAAAATATAAATACAAATAATAAACAATCTCATGAAAAAGAAATTTTATTTACTGCTTTTAATAATTGCAACAGCATTTTCAGTAACAGCACAAGAACAAAAGAAAGAAGAGGTTTGCTACAATCCCAACCTTGTTAAAGACACGGCTAAAAAAAGTATTAAGTCCATGGCTTTCGCTATCGTCAATGGCGATAGTATAAAAATCAACTATCATTCTCCCGGTGTTCGTAAAAGAATAATATGGGGTGGCCTCGTTCCTTATGATGAAGTATGGGTAACCGGCGCACATGATGCCACCACTTTGGAAATGCCGAAAGCATTTGTTGTTAATGGCAAAGAAATTCCTGCCGGTAAATATGCCTTCTTCACTATTCCCGGTAAAAAGGAATGGACATTGATTATTAATAAAAATTGGAAACAGCATCTTGCCACAGAGTATGATGAAAAGGATGATATTATCAGGATTAAGGTGAAACCGAAAAAAGTTAATCATACAGAGCGGTTGCAATATTTTATTGAAACAGGAAAAAGCGAAACTGGCAAGGTTGCTGTAGCATGGGAAAAGATAAGAGTTGAGTTTGATTTCAGATTCTTAAAATAGTTCATCAATAACTAATCTTCTATGTTTAAAGATTTTCCATCGCTCCATCCCCTTGTAGTACATTTCCCAATTGTGCTCATATTACTGGCAGCGGCCTTCCAGGTAGTGGTTGTATGGAAACCCCATTGGCGGCAAATCCGCTGGGCCACATTATTCATAATGGCAGCCGCATTTTTTTCTGCGCTTGCGGCCAGTACCATTTTTCACGCCATGCCTTCTGCTGATGCGCCAAAGGCCGCTATGGAAATATTTGAAGAACATGAGAAATATGCCCAATTAACCTTGTGGATGTCTGGTATTACTTTATTGCTTAAAAGTATCGGCATTTTCTTTAAGATTAACAGGAGGCTATACGAACTAATCGTTCTGCTTTCCGCAGTCATCGCTGCTATTTTCCTATCCATAGCGGGGCATCATGGGGCAAAACTTACCCATGTAGCCGGTGTAGGCCCAATGGGCAGGTATTTAATGAAAGGCCATGATGCAGGCAATGGACACCATTCAGGTGATATGCAAGGCATGGATATGGATGCAGACAGCACTACGCACATGAACGATACACACATGAACGATTCCATGCCGGGGATGAAGAATATGCCTGGAATGGATACGATGAAAGGCATGGAGAATATGGAGAACATGAAGGACATGAAAGGAATGGACAAGATGAAAGACATGAAGAATATGCCGGGGATGGATAAAATGAAAAATATGAAAAATATGCCCGGCATGGATAAGATGAAAGACATGAAGGATATGAAAATGGATTCTTCCATGAACATGAAAGATATGAACAACATGCCGGGAATGGATAAAATGAAAATGGACTCATCCATGAATATGAAAGACATGAACAACATGCCTGGCATGGACAAGATGAATATGCCGATGAAAAACCCAATGGACACCTTCCGCTTCCCCGATAACAACCCTGCCCGGAAAAAAGCAAAGAAACCGGTTAAACAATAAAATATTTCACAATGAAAAAGCTATTCTTTTTTTTATTGTTGATTCCTTTTTGCAGTATGGCACAAATCAACCACTCCATGCACAAGAGTACGGGCAAAGATTCGGTGATGCAAAAAAAAACTTCATACAATTATCCATTGCAATCAGCAAGGATTAAATCAGGAATGGCTTACACGGGAAAAAAAGTGGAGTATGATTTATATGTAACCGATACCATGGTGAACTTTACCGGTAAGCATCGCCATGCCATTGCAATCAATGGACAAATACCGGCGCCCATTCTTGAATTTACTGAAGGCGATACCGCCATCATCCGTGTACACAACCTGATGAAGATGGAAACTTCTATCCACTGGCATGGAATACTATTACCCAACAAAGAAGATGGCGTCCCTTATTTAACAACTTCTCCTGTGGAGGCGGGCAAAACCTATACCTTCACTTTTCCACTGATACAAAGCGGCACTTACTGGTATCACTCTCATACTATGCTGCAGGAACAGAATGGCTTATATGGTTCAATCGTAATTCACCCTGCACAGCCAGAACCAGCACTAAAAGAATATGTTTTGCTATTATCAGACTGGACAGATGAAAACCCACATCAGGTAATGCGTTACCTGAAACGTGGAGGCGAATGGTATGCCATCAAAAAAGGCGCATTGCAAAGCTATGGCGAAGCCATTGCAGCAGGTGCATTTAAAGATAAACTCAAGCAGGAATGGCAGCGTATGCCCGCCATGGATGTATCTGATGTTTACTACGATAAGTTCTTATTGAACGGCCAGGAAACAAATGAATTTAAAGATGCAAAGCCGGGAGAAATAATCAGGCTAAGGATTATCAACGGTTCGGCTGCCACTTATTTCAACCTTCAATATGCGAACAGCTATATGCGGATTATTGCCGCTGATGGTATTAATGTAACCCAGGTTAATGTAAATAAACTTGAAATCGCTATTGCAGAAACTTACGATGTATTGATTACTGTGCCCGAAATAGGCACTGCAGAACTTAGGGCTACTTCATGGGATGTGACGGGTTATGCATCTGCTTACTTTGGCAATGGCGCCGTTATTAAAGCCCCTGATATTCCAAGGCTGAATTATTTTAAGATGATGCAACAAATGGGCAGTATGAACATGAAGGGAATGGATATGGGTGATATGCCGGGTATGGATATGAAAAACATGAATATGCCTAATAATACCGCATCTCCAAAAAAAGAAATGGATATGAATAGTATGGAAGGTATGAAGATGGACGATATGGCAGGCATGGATATGAAAATGGGAATCCCGGGTGAATTTAATTATAATATGCTTCGGGCATTACATCCAACCACATTGGATTCCTCATTAGTGCCACGGGAAGTGAAGCTCACACTCACAGGCAATATGCTGCGGTATGTTTGGTCATTTGATTTTAAAACGTTATCAGCTGCCGATAAAATTCTTATCAGAAAAGGAGAAAGAGTAAGATTTGTGTTGACCAACAATACCATGATGCGGCACCCATTGCATTTACATGGCCATTTCTTTCGCTTCATCAATGCACAAGGCGAATATTCGCCCCTGAAACATACGTTTGATATTAAGCCAATGGAAACCGTTACCATTGAATTTGATGCCAACGAAGAGCAGGACTGGTTTTTCCATTGCCATATTTTATACCACATGATGGCAGGGATGGCAAGAATAGTAAGCTATGAAGGCAGTGAGCAAAATGAATTTGCAAAAAACGGTTACAAAGAATTAAAAAAAGAAGACAATGTGCTTTATCCCTGGTTTGATTTATCAGTACACTCACAAGGTGCATGGTTGAGTGGAAATGTTTCGAACAATAAAATGGCTTTGGAATTTGAAGGAAGGGTAAACTGGAAAGGGAACTACGAAACTGAAACGCATTTACTTCGTTACCTTGATAAAAATCAATACCTCGCCTTTTATATTGGCTATGATTATCGGAAAAATAAAACGCTGCCATTAGCAAACACACCCAACTCAAAAGATAACCGGCGGGTTTTTGATGCAGGCTTTTATTATTTATTGCCTATGCTTATCCGTTCTGAATGGCGGATTGACCATACAGGCAAACTGCGCCTGCAATTAGAAAGAAGGGATTTACCCCTGAGTAATAATTTCTTTTTCGATTTCAGAGTAAATACCGACAAAGAATATAATGTAGCAGCAAGATATATGGTTGCTAAATCATTTTCCATCAGCACAAATTATGACAGCGATTACAAATGGGGAATTGGATTAACATGGCACTATTGACTTTTGAAAAATGTATAAAAATATTTTATGGAACATAATCACCACAACCAACAACGATATACCTGCCCCATGCATCCTGAAATTGTGAAGAACGAACCCGGCAGTTGTCCTAAATGCGGAATGAATCTTATTGTGGTTAACGCCAGGGCGGGTGAAGAACACTCACACCAGCACAAACAACAAGAAACGGAAAAGCATTCTGAACATGAGCAACACACGGCCCCCATTGTAAACATTACAAAGGCAAACGGTTTTCAGAAATTCACTTGTCCCATGCATCCACAGGTTGTGCAGGATGAGCCGGGTAAATGCCCGTTATGTGGCATGACCTTAGTGCCACTTGCAAAACCTGGTACAAATGAAGGACATCAAACTCATTCATCAGGTATCGCAGATTTCAAAAAACGATTTTATGTAGTGCTGGTATTAACTATTCCCATTATGCTGCTGTCAGAAATGATACAGCACTGGCTGAATATTCATTTCAGCTTCCCCGGTTCAAAATATGTATTACTTATTTTATCTTCTGTTGTATTCTTTTATGGCGGCTGGCCATTTCTAAAAGGATTGATTGGGGAAATGAGAGCAAAGAATCCCGGCATGATGACACTGGTAGCGTTTGCCATATCAGTAGCATATATCTATAGCGTTGCAACTGTGCTTGGCCTAAAAGGAATGGATTTCTTTTGGGAGTTAGCAACACTTATTCTTATCATGTTATTAGGACATTGGATTGAAATGAAATCTGTTGCAGGCGCATCAAGGGAATTGGAATTATTAGTACAGTTAATGCCCGATGATGCACATTTAGTAAATGGAGAAAAAATAACAGATGTAAAAACAGAATCGCTGATAGAGAATGATGTAATACTTATAAAGCCCGGTGAGAAGGTTGCTGCAGATGGTGTTATAGCGGATGGTGAAAGTTATCTCAATGAATCCATGCTTACAGGCGAATCAAAACCTGTTGAAAAAACAACAGGGGATAAAGTTATTGCTGGTTCTATCAATGGTAACGGGGCCATAAAAGTTTCTGTATCACATGGAGCAAAAGATTCTTACTTATCGCAGGTTATAAAACTGGTACAGGATGCACAAAAATCAAAATCCAAAACGCAATTAATTGCAGATACGGCAGCAAGATGGCTTACACTTATTGCCATTGTAGCAGGTATCACTACATTTCTTGTTTGGTATTTATCAGGAAAAGACCTGGCTTTCTCTATAGAAAGAATGGTAACAGTAATTGTGATTTGCTGTCCCCATGCATTAGGATTGGCCGTGCCACTGGTGGTAGCAAAATCAACCGCCTTATCAGCTAAGCATGGTTTACTGATAAAGAACAGAACAGCGTTTGAAAATGCAAGAAAGATAACCACCCTGGTGTTTGATAAAACAGGTACATTAACAGTTGGCAAATTTCAGGTAGTTCGATTTGTTACACATAACGATAAATACACCCAGGAGCAAGTGCTCCAATATGCAGCGGCACTTGAGCAAAATTCAGAACATCCGATTGCAACGGGTATAACAGCCAAAGCAAAAGAACTGAATCTTGAACTTCCTGCCGTTATGGATTTTGAAGCTATCACAGGAAAAGGTATATCTGGAATAATTGACAGAAAAGATGTAATGGTGGTTAGCCCCGGTTATTTAAAAGAAAAATTTTCATTTCTTACAAAGGAAGATATGGTTAAGGCAGAAGAGACTCTTGTATTTGTATTAATTGATGATGATATTGCCGGTTCCATTGCACTGGCTGATGAAATAAGACCTGAATCAGCAGAAGCAATCAAGACATTACATGAAAACAATATCAAGGTAATCTTATTAACAGGAGATAACGCAACAGTGGCTAAAGGTGTAAGCGACCGTTTAGGCATGGATAGTTTTTTTGCCGAAGTATTACCACATCAGAAATTAGAAAAAATAAAAGAACTGCAAAGCCAGGGTGAATTTGTTGCTATGACAGGTGATGGTGTAAATGATGCCCCGGCTTTGGCTCAGGCTAATGTAGGTATAGCAGTTGGTTCAGGTTCTGATATCGCCGCCGAAACAGCAGGAATTGTACTGGTTAACAGCAATCCCAAGGATGTTGTTTCATTGATTCAGTTTGGTAAAGCCACTTACAGAAAGATGATTCAGAATTTGATTTGGGCTACAGGTTATAATGTAGTGGCTTTACCATTGGCGGCTGGTGTGTTATACAAAATGGGAATATTGTTAAGCCCTGCTGCCGGTGCCGTTTTAATGAGTGTAAGTACAGTTGTGGTAGCGATTAATGCAAGTATGCTGAAAGTAAAATAGCGTTAGCGAATAAAAAAGGATGGAAATTATTCAGAAGGTTATTCATTATTTTCTTCACTTTGTTTTTCCCTTAGGAATAGCTTTTGTCTTTTTCAGAGAAAGATGGAAACAAGCTTACCTGATATTATTGTTAACAATGTTGATAGATTCTGACCATTTATTAGCAATCCCTTTTTATCATCCCTGCCGTTGCAGTATTGGTTTTCATCCCCTGCACAGTTATTTCGCAATAGTTATATATGCGTTGTTATTTTTGTTTTCAAAATTCCGTATCGTATCTGTCGGATTATTAATGCACATGGCTACAGACTATATTGATTGTATTTTTATTACTCATAATTGTAAATAATATTACTGTTTATGGCAAAAAGCAAACACTACTACATCCGAAAAACTCACCGCTGGCTCGGTGTTATTTTAGGCATCCAGTTTTTATTATGGACAATTGGTGGATTGTATTTCAGTTGGAGCAATATGGATGAAGTGCATGGAGATTTTCAAAAGAAAAATGCACCGCTCTTATCATCCGATATTTCATTAGTAAGCCCAACAATGGTACTGGATACTATCAGGAGAGTTCATCGGATTGATTCAATTGTTTCCATTCAGTTAATTGAAATTTTGGGTAAGCCATTTTATCAGGTTCGTTGTATCAGTGCTATCCACAACGAAACAAATCATGAACATGATATGCAGGCAATGAACCATCTTGCCGATGCAGAAACAGGTGACCTTCGGGGGCCATTGACAAAAGAGGAAGCCACTGAAGTTGCAAAAAGGCGATTTAATGGCGAGCCGGAAGTTAAATCTGTTGAATACCTAACAGCTACAAATAATCACCATGAGTACCGTGAAAATCCTTTGCCTGCTTACGCTATTACATTTGAGCATCCGTCAAAAGCCACCGTTTATGTTGCCAGCGAATTAGGAACCGTTCAAAAATTCAGGAATAATAAATGGCGAATATTTGATTTCTTGTGGATGATGCACACGATGGATTATGAAGGCAGGGACAATTTTGGGAATAATCTGCTTCGATTCTTTTCAATTTTTGGATTGGTGACAGTGTTAAGTGGATTTGCATTATTCTTTGTGAGTACCAAACGCAAGAAGAAAAAAACTACACATTTCCCAACTCTGAATTAGTATCAATATCCGGGCTTTTGTTGTAAACTTTTATTGCAATTTAAAAAATGAAGAAGGATATTAAGAAACAAAGTGCTAAGAATAAAAGGTCAATTCCAAAGGTTCTGAAATATGCGCTTTGAATTATTCTTGCTCTTCTTATACTTGCAATCTTTGCTCTTGTCATGCTTCTACAGAATATACATATTGAAAAAAATAAAGGTTGACCTTATCCGAACCGAAGGGATTTTCAGTTTTTTGAGAAATAGTCGGCAACTGGGTGTTTAAGGATGGTTTAACTGGCTGATTTGCAACTGTATTGCTAAATTATACATGCCTAAGTGTATTATTTGCAACAAAACATCCTATTTTTGCAACCAATGAAATTATTCTTCTCAATAGTATCTCTGGTAATGCTTTACATTTCCTGCCTGCCCTGCGGCGACAGAGAGGAATGTAACATCAGAGCAGAAGCAAGAATTTCAGCAGCTAATGACAACCACCAGCAGCATAAACATAATACAGAAGCCTGTTCTCCGTTCTGCTCATGTTCCTGTTGTGCTGCCTCAGCCTTTTACTCTCCTTTCGCTAAGGCTCAGATAAATAAAGTAGAATTTCAATCGGAGAAATATCCCCTTTACAATGTAGCGTTTAGTACCGAAGCTCAAAATAGCATCTGGCAGCCTCCCAAATTGTCTTAATCTCACAACTCCTTTATTGAATTTGCTGTAAGTCATTTATTGGCTTATTCAGCTATTGTATCATTCATTTCCCATTGCTGGCAATGGCCACAGCCAAAAAAGTTACAAAAAGCAAGAAAAGAAAAAAGCCTTTAGTGATAAGAATAATCAGAATCATTCTTATTGGAATTGCCTGTGCTATACTTATTGCCGCAATAGTGGAAAGAACAATTCATTTTTTCAGGTATCATATATAACCAAACAGACTTAAGACATGCTCAATAAAATCATTCAATTCTCCATAAAAAATAAATTGGTCATCGGCCTGTTTACACTTGCATTAATAATATGGGGTGTTTATTCAGCCAAAAAATTGCCAATTGATGCTGTACCCGATATTACAAATAACCAGGTACAGGTAATTACGCTGAGCCCATCATTAGCGGCACAGGAAGTAGAACAGCTAATTTCTTTTCCGGTGGAACAAACAATGGCCACCATTCCGGAAGTGCAGGAAATCCGTTCTATATCAAGATTTGGATTATCTGTAGTTACTGTCGTATTTCATGATGATGCCAACATATATTGGGCCCGTCAGCAAGTAGGTGAACGGCTGATAGAAGCCCGTAACCAAATACCAAACAATATTGGTAACCCTGAAATGGCTCCTATCTCTACAGGCTTAGGTGAAATTTATCAGTATGTCTTACATGCCAAAAAAGGGTATGAAAATAAATACGATGCCATGTCTCTTCGGACAATTCAGGACTGGATTGTCCGGCGACAGTTGTTGGGCACACCCGGCATTGCTGATGTAAGCAGCTTCGGCGGTCTTTTAAAGCAATATGAAATTGCATTGAATACAGATAAGCTTCGCAGCTATAATCTATCCATAGCAGATGTATTCAATGCCCTTGAAAAGAATAATCAGAATACAGGTGGAGCCTATATTGACAAAAAGCCCAATGCCTACTTTATCCGCAGCGAAGGATTTATTAAAACAATCACTGACATTGAAAAAATTGTAGTTACAAGAACTTCCGGCGGTTCCCCTGTATTGGTCAGAGATATTGCAACGGTACAGTTGGGCCATGCCACGCAATACGGGGCATTAACCCGTAATGCGGAAGGCGAAGTAGTTGGTGGCATTGTTTTAATGCTCAAAGGAGCAAATTCCAGCATTGTAATTAATAGTGTAAAAGAAAAAATAACCCAGATTCAGAAAAGCTTGCCGGAAGGTGTGGTCATTGAGCCCTTCCTTGACAGAAGTGCTTTAGTTAGCAGGGCAATCGGAACTGTAAAAACTAACCTTATTGAAGGTGCCTTGATTGTGATTTTTGTATTGGTGGTTTTCCTTGGTAATATCCGTTCCGGGTTGATAGTGGCTTCAGTGATTCCGCTTGCCATGCTTTTTGCTATTTCGCTGATGAATCTTTTTGGCGTATCCGGAAACCTGATGAGTTTAGGCGCTATTGATTTTGGATTGATTGTGGATGGCGCTGTAATTATTGTGGAAGCAACCATGCATCAGTTAGGCCATCGAAAGCCCGGAAGAATGACACAAGACCAATTGGATGATGAAGTATATAAGTCAGCAGGTAAAATGATGAACTCTGCTGCATTTGGACAAATCATTATCTTAATTGTGTATCTGCCTATTCTTGCCTTGGTAGGCATTGAAGGAAAAATGTTTGGCCCAATGGCACAAACAGTATCATTTGCTATACTGGGTGCATTCCTGCTTTCACTTACTTATGTGCCCATGATGAGTGCACTTGTTCTAAGTAAAAAAATAAGCCACAAGGAAAACCTTTCTGATAAAATGATGAAGTTTTTCCAACGGCTTTATACCCCATTAATACGTGGTGCACTGAAAATGAAATTGCTGGTGGTGAGTATCGCTGTTGGTGTATTTATAATCAGCCTTATAATTTTTAGAACATTAGGTGGCGAATTTATTCCAACATTGGAAGAAGGCGATTTCGCCGTAGAAACAAGGTTGCTAACAGGTAGCTCGTTAAGCCAGACAATTGAAAAAATAACACAGGCTTCGGACTTACTGATGAAAAAATTTCCCGAAGTAAAAGAAGTGATTGGAAAGATTGGCGCCTCTGAGATACCTACCGACCCTATGCCCATAGAAGCATGTGATATTACCATCCTTTTAAAAGATAAAAAGGAATGGACCAGTGCACATAACCGGGAAGAATTAGCAGAACTGATGCAAAAAGAACTGGAAAAAATTCCCGGTGTTTCCTATGGGTTGTCGCAGCCTATACAACTTCGTTTTAATGAATTGATTTCAGGTGTTCGCCAGGATGTAGGTATTAAAATATTTGGGGAAGACCTGGATGTGCTGGCAGACCTGGCCAAAAAAATTGGTGTGATTGTGCCTACTGTAAAAGGTGCAGAAGATTTATATGTAGAACAGGTGACCGGTTTGCCACAGATTGTGGTTAAACTAAACCGGGATAAGATTGCGCAATTTGGTTTAAATGTAGAAGATATAAACCGCACCATCAGCGCTGCATTTGCCGGGGAAGCTGCGGGTATTGTATATGAAGGCGAGAAACGTTTTGATATGGTGGTGCGGTTAGAAAAGACAGGCCGCCAGAGTATTGATGATGTAAAAGGATTATTTGTTGCGGCCCCTGATGGTAACCAGATTCCATTGGAACAGGTAGCCGATGTCAATTTGCAGTTAGGCCCTAACCAGATACAACGGGAAGATGCCAAGAGAAGAATCATAGTAGGCTTTAATACAAGAGGCAGGGACATCTCATCGGTTGTAAAAGAAATGCAGGAAAAAATTGAGAAGCAGGTAAAAATGCCCCCCGGTTACTTTATTACTTATGGTGGGCAATTTAAAAATCTTGAAGAGGCTAACAAAAGATTATCCGTTGCTGTTCCTGTGGCTTTAGCATTAATCCTGCTGCTTCTTTTCTTTACGTTTGGTTCTATCAAATATTCATTACTCATTTTTACAGCAATACCCATGAGTGCTATTGGTGGTGTATTTGCCTTATGGTTCCGGGGTATGCCATTCAGTATTTCAGCAGGTGTTGGCTTTATTGCTTTATTTGGTGTGGCTGTATTAAATGGTATTGTGTTAATCAGCGAATTTAACCGGTTGAAAAAAGAAGGCATGACTGACATTAATGCAATTATTCTAAAAGGAACCTCTGTAAGGTTGCGACCGGTGTTAATGACCGCAGCGGTTGCTTCATTAGGCTTTTTGCCAATGGCATTATCTACAGGTTCCGGGGCGGAAGTTCAAAGACCGTTAGCAACTGTTGTAATAGGCGGATTGATTACGGCCACATTTCTTACGTTGGTAGTTTTACCGGTGTTGTACACCTGGTTTGAAAAGATAAATCCGAAAGTTAAAAAGTCTTCTGTTGCAAAGGGTTTAGCCTCATTGCTTATCCTGTTTTTAGCATCATCATTCGCTGCAAATGCCCAGCAACCAAAAACAATCATAAATCTTAATGATGCCGTGTCATCTGCTATGAAGAATAACCCTTTGGTAAAAGTGGGAACGCTGGATATAAGTTACCAGCAGCAGTTGAAAAAAACAGTAAAGGATTACGGCAAAACAAATGTGGGTCTCACATTTGGTCAGTATAACAGTCGTATTGCTTATGATAATAATTTCAACATTAATCAGGGCATACCGAATCCTGCCTACTTTAAAAGTCTCATACGGTTATCTGAGTCAAATATCAAAAGCAGTGAACTGCAACTGAAAATTTATCAGACTGAACTGGCGGCGAATACAAAAACATCGTACTACCAGTTAAGTTTTTGGATAGAGGAAATAAGATTGCTGAAAGAGTTGCTGGCTATCTACGAAAATGTATTGAAAGCATCAGCGCTACGGTATAAGACAGGTGAAACCAATGCCCTGGAAAATTATAATGCTGAAAGCAAGGTAAATGAGATAAAGGCGCAATTGAGAAATGCGGAAGAAGATTACCGTATTGAACTAAACCGCCTGAAGGTATTTACGGCCGATTCGTCTGTTACAGCTATTGCCGACACATCACTTGTTGAAAAGCAGATACAGGTAAATTTTGATACTGCTGCCATTGCGGCCAACCCTACACTGGCCTTTATTAAACAGCAGATTGATATTGCAAGCAGGGAGAAAGCTGTTGAGCAATCAAGGCTGAAACCAGATTTCTCAGTAGGCTATTTCAACCAGTCTTTAGTAGGTTATCAAACCGTAAACGGTGCTGATAAATATTATGGTGTTGGCCGCCGTTTCCAGGGTGTTAATTTGGGTGTCAGCATTCCCATATTTGCCAGGGCACAAAAAGAAAAAGTAAAGGCTGCCGAAGTAAACCGGGTGCGCCGTGAAGCAGAACTGACCAATTATCAATACAATCTTCAGGCTGAATTGACAAGGCTGTTTGGCGAATTGCAAAAACAAAGAGTTCAAATCAACTACTACCGCAATACAGCTTTACCGCAAGCCAATCTTATCATCACCCAGGCGCAAAAAGCTTTTACGGCCGGTGAAATCGGATATTATGAATTGACGCAATCACTCAACAATGCTGTTGTTGTAAAACAGGAATACACAAAACTTTTAAATCAATACAATCAAACCGTCATTGCTATCGAATTTATTGGTGGCATCAATTAATTAAAACGGGTTAAATATTATAAATATGAAACAGAAATTTTTAAGTTCATTGGTTATACTCACTGCTGCCATTGTGTGGCTTTCATCCTGCTCTTCCAAAGGGAATGCAGAAGCTACGCCGGCAGAAGAAACCAAAGTTGAAGAAGCAGACATGGTGGATTTGTCGGAAGACCAGTTTAAAACCGTCAACATACAATATGGCGCTGTAGAAGATAAAAATCTCAGCAGTGTTATAAGGGCATCGGGAGTACTGGATGTCCCTCCGCAACAGCTATTAACAGTTTCTTCTCCCTATGGAGGCACATTAAAAAGTACCGATTTGCTGCAAGGTAAACCTGTAATAAAAGGCGAAGTAATAGCAGTACTCGAAAACCCTGAATTTATCCAGCTTCAGCAGGATTATCTGGATTATAAGAGCCAGTTGGTATATCTGAAAGAAGAATTAGAAAGACAACAGGAACTGGCAAAAGAAAATGTAAATGCAAAAAAAACATTGCAAAAAGCCAGCAGCGAGTACAATAGTATGATGGCAAGGGTGCAGGGATTAAAATCAAAGCTGCAACTCATCAATATTAATCCTGATAAAATCAATTCGGGAAACATCTCCGGCAGAGCAAATATTTATGCTCCTATATCAGGCTATGTTACTAAGGTATTGGTGAACATAGGCAAGTTTGTAAACGCAAACCAGGAGCTATTTGAAATTGTAGATACCCGCCACCTTCATGCAGAACTTACCATTTTTGAAAAAGATGTTCCGAAATTGAAAATAGGCCAGAAAATCCGTTTTGTGTTGAATAATGAAACAAAGGAACGTTTTGCAGAAGTGCATTTAATTGGACGTGAAATCAGTGCTGAAAGAACGGTTCGGGTGCATGGGCACCTGTTGCAGGAGGATAAAAATTTATTACCGGGTATGTACCTGAAAGGAATAGTAGAAACAGGTGTTGCTACCACCACCGCTCTGCCTGATAAAGCGATTGTACAGTCCGCAGGTAAATCATACATTTTTATTGCGGCAGAAGAAACAAAAGAAGAAAAGAAACCTGCTGATGGGAAAAAGGAAGAAGCTACTGAAAAACATATTCCGTTTAAAAGAATTGAAGTAACAACAGGCGTTTCAGAAAATGGTTATACCGAAGTGATTTTGCCTGAAGGATTTGACAGGAATAGCAAAGTAGTAGTAAACGGAGCTTATGATTTATTATCGAAGATGAATAATGTGGAAGAGGAAGAATAGACATAATATGGGTCGGAACCCTGCCTTGTTTGTCCCGTTTTAAAAATGGAAAACCTTGAGCGGCAGGGTTTCCGTACCCACCCAAATAAAACAAACAAAACTTTTTAACATGCGAAAGATAATATTCCTAATCGCTATCATAGTTATAACTATCGGTAGTAGTTGTACCAATAGTGGCGAAGAAAAAAGACAGGAAATACAATCAGAAAAACACGATTCCGCTCATAAAGAAAGAAAGGAAACAGATACTATGGGCATGAAAATGGGCGGCAATGAACTGGATTCAAAGAAAAAATAATTATTTAATCTCTAAAACTTAAAATCATGAAACAGTTATTTGCATTTCTTGTGATGCTGTTTTCAGCATCTATGCTGTTTGCACAGGATGTTATTACCCTGCGCAGCGGCGAAACTATTAATGGAAAAGTAGCCGAAGTAGGCACAACAGAAATCCGGTATTACAAAGCTGATAATGCTGATGGGCCTGTTTATGTGGCCAACAAATCGGATGCGGTGCAGATAGTTTATGCCAATGGCGCTAAAGATGTTTTTACCACACAGTCATCTGCCAACCAAAATGCGGCAAATCAAAATTATTACAGGCGGTATCGAAGGGGATATAACAGGCCATTTTTGTATCCTATCATTACGCCGCATATTGACTTGGGACATCATATTGATTTAGGGCATCACAGTTATGGCGGGCATCATGGTGGAGGTCATCATGGAGGCCATCACTAATATTTATCATCTCTAAAATTTTAAATCAGGAAATCATGAAATGGATTGGAAGAAGAGAAAGCTCCAATGTAGATGACCGCCGGGGGCTATCTGGTGGAAAAATTGCCGCAGGCGGTGGTGTGGCCGGCATTGTTATTTACCTGCTTTATACTTTACTAAGCGGTAATAATATTGACCCGTCACAAATTCAACAGCAACTTTCTGAACAAACAAACCAGTCGTCGCAATTAACTCCTGAAGAGCAAAAGGCCGATGACGAAAGGGCTGCCTTTGTAAAAGTAGTATTGGCAGAAACAGAAGATGTATGGAATAAAATTTTTACCGAAAAAGGGCAACAGTATTCAGAACCAACACTGGTATTGTTTCGTGGTGTTGTTCAATCAGCTTGTGGTAATGCCAGTGCTGCATCAGGGCCGTTCTATTGCCCCGGCGATAACAAACTGTACATAGATCTTTCTTTTTACCAGGACTTGCAATATAAATTGAATGCACCCGGCGATTTCCCGATGGCCTATGTAGTAGCACATGAAGTGGGGCACCATATTCAAAACCTGATGGGTACGGCAGATAAAGTGAACCGGCTGCGCCAGCAGCTAAGTGAAACTGAATTCAACAAATATTCTGTAATGATGGAATTGCAGGCAGATTTTTATGCCGGTGTATGGGCGCATCACACTCAAAAGATAAAAAATATTCTGGATGCAGATGATATTGATGAAGCGTTGAATGCTGCCAGCGCCATTGGCGATGACAGGTTGCAGAAGCAGTCAACGGGGCAGGTAATGCCCGATGCTTTTACGCATGGCACTTCTGCGCAAAGGATGTACTGGTTTAAAAAGGGCTATCAAACTGGCGATATCAAGCAAGGGGATACATTTAACGCAAAGGACTTATAACTCTTTGTAATATTAAAAAGGTATAAGGCATGTTACAAATACTTGATATCACTCAAAAGAATATCATTGCTACAAGAGCCAATGATATATTAGGCATAAATGATTACGAAAAAATTCATCCGCTGATTCACAATATTATCCGGACAGGAAAAAAAGTTCGTTGGTATTTTGAAATGGAGAGCAATACTTCCGAAAATTCTGGTGGATTTTGGGAGGATGGCCTTCTTGAAGTGAAATATAGTAAAGCAGATTTCACACATGCTGAAGATATAGATAGAATTGCCATCGTAGGAGAACAAAAGTGGCAGAAACTGATGTATTCCATCATGCAGCCATTTACAAAAGCCATGATAAGATATTTCGGCATGACAGAAAAAGAACAGGCTCTGCAATGGATAATGGCGCAGGAAGAGAGCTTAGAAACATTAATATGAGTTTGAACTACAGTATAAAGTTCTAATGATGGATATAAATGTTGAATTAATTATTGTCGCTAAACTTATCGTGTCATTCCTGCTTGGTGCGTTTATCGGACTTGACAGGGAAAAGCATGGCCGTGATGCCGGTATAAGAACTTATGCCGCCGTTTGTATCGGCGCTACTTTATTTACTGCTGTTGCAGCTCATTTGGTAAGTGATGTAGCCGCTGCATCAAGAGTGATAGCCAATATTGTTACCGGCGTTGGTTTCCTTGGAGCTGGTATTATCTATCGAAACAGTAGCGCCGGAACATCACATGGTTTAACAACTGCAGCTACAGTTTGGTGTACTGCCGCAGTTGGTGTAGCAGTAGGCCTCAATATGATTATTATCGCAATTGTCGGGGCAATTGCATTGTATTTTCTGCTTTCATTACATCACCAGCATTGGTATATAGAATGGAAGAAGAAAATGATAAATAAGCATAACGAAAAAGACAACGCTGATTAATTGTTTAAAATTAAATTGTATAATAACATTATTGTGACATGTATAGTATAATAACAGGCACCATATTATTAGGCATTACTCATGCACTTATTCCAAACCACTGGTTGCCATTGGTGGCTATTGCCAAGTCGGAGAAATGGGAAAAGTATGAATTGATGCTGGTAGCTTCTATTACAGCATCTGCACATGTGCTGGGCACTGTTATTCTTGGTTTTGCATTGGGAATGATTGGTTCAAAACTGGCACATCAATATGAAGGGTATGTGCATGTAATAGCACCGGTATTGTTAATAATATTCGGGTTAATATATTACACCGTAAACCTGCCGCACCATCATCATGCTGCCAACAAGAATGTGCAGCAATATAAAAAATCAAAAACAAAATGGGTGCTGATATTCGCAGCAACGATGTTTCTATCTCCCTGTCTGGAAGTGGAAAGTCTTTTCCTTGCAGCGGGAGCCTATGGTTGGGATGATATTTTACTACTTGCTTTAGTGTATGCAGCAATCAGCATCACCGGAATTATCACTCTTGTAATGCTTGCTTTTAAAGGAGTGCAGATGATGAACTCACAATTTATAGAGCACAACGAAAAACGAATTACCGGTATGGTATTAATTATAGTAGGCATCGTTACATTTTTTTTACATTAAATAAGTTTTTATGGCATATAAACATGATGAAACAAAAATTGCAGAGCAGGAAGCCTGCTGCGACCTGGATGGAAAATTGAATGAAGCAAAAGTGGTATCGCTTCACGGTAAAGATGATGGCCACAACCACGGTGACGAAGAAGGCAGTGGCATTAAGCCTTGGCTACCTGCTATCGCAAGTTTTATTTTTCTGATAGGCGGTATTACATTGGACAACTGGATTAAGCCAACACCTGCGTGGTTTACAGGCTGGGTTCGTTTTATTTGGTATGTGGTAGCATACATTCCGGTAGGATTGCCAGTAGTAATTAAAGGAATAAAAACTGCTGTAAAGGGTGATGTATTTACAGAATTCTTTTTGATGAGTGTCGCCACCATCGGGGCTTTTTACATTGGCGAATATCCCGAAGGTGTTGCGGTAATGCTTTTCTACGCAGTGGGAGAATTATTCCAGGATGCTGCTGTAAACCGAGCTAAGAGAAGCATTAAAGCATTGCTGGATGTAAGACCGGACAGCGCCGATGTGTTAAGAAATGGCACTTACGTTAATCTCCCGCCAGAAAGTGTAAAAGTTGGCGAAACCATTCAGATAAAAGTTGGTGAACGAGTTCCACTGGATGGAGAAATGTTGAGCGAAGGAAGTTCCTTTAATACTTCTGCATTAACCGGTGAAAGTAAACCGTCCACTTTTACCAAAGGCGAAACAGTACTGGCCGGAATGATTAACCAGGAAAAAGTAGTGGAGTTAAAAGTGACAAAGCTTTTTAATGATTCTTCGCTTGCAAGAATATTAACACTTGTACAAGATGCAACAACAAGAAAAGCAAAAACAGAGCAATTCATCCGCAAGTTTGCAAGAATATACACTCCTATTGTTGTGTTTCTTGCTATTGGCATAACAGTAATACCCTATTTTATTGTTGATAATTATGTTTTCAATACATGGCTCTACCGGGCTTTAATTTTTCTTGTTATCAGTTGCCCCTGTGCATTGGTGATTTCTATTCCATTAGGTTATTTTGGAGGTATTGGCGCCGCATCCCGGGCTGGTATTTTATTCAAAGGCTCCAACTACCTGGATTTAATGACCAAAATAAACCAGGTGGTAATGGATAAAACAGGAACGCTTACCAAAGCTGTTTTCAAAGTGCAGGAAGTGAAGAGTTATGACATTCCCCAGGATGAATGGTTACCGCTTGCTGCTGCACTGGAAGCGAAATCAACCCATCCTGTTGCAAAAGCTGTTGTTGAATATGCAGGAAATAGTATTGGTCGTATTCAGGTAGATGCATTGGAAGAAATAAGTGGCCACGGGTTAAAAGGAGAAGTGAATGGAAAGGAAATGCTGGCAGGTAATGTGAAGTTGATGGATATGATGAAAGTGCCGGTAAATGATGGATTAAGAACAATAGTGGATACAATTGTAATTGTGGCAATTGACAGAAAGCTGGCAGGCTACCTGACTATTGCAGACGAAATAAAAGAGGATAGTAAACAAGCAGTAGATGCGTTGCACAAACTGAATGTAAAAACAACCATGCTTAGCGGAGATAAACAAGCCGTTGTAGATAAAGTTGCAAAGTATTTGGGCATTGACAAAGCCTATGGCGACCTCCTACCAGAACATAAGGTACAAAAAGTAGAAGCCCTTAAAAAGGATAAGATAAATGTAGTGGCTTTTGTAGGCGATGGTATTAATGACGCACCTGTACTTGCCTTAAGTGATGTAGGGATTGCAATGGGCGGCCTGGGCAGCGATGCAGCAATTGAAACAGCCGATGTTATCATTCAAACTGACCATCCTTCAAAAATAGCTACTGCTATACAAATTGGTAAAACAACAACTAAAATTGTCTGGCAGAATATAGCATTGGCCTTTGCTGTTAAAGTGATTGTATTGATTCTTGGTGCCGGTGGGCTTGCAACAATGTGGGAAGCTGTATTTGCGGATGTGGGAGTAGCTATGCTGGCAATATTAAATGCGGTAAGAATACAAAGAATGAAGTTTTAAAAGAGAATAGTATAAGGGTTATATTATTTAAGTATTTGCTTAAATAATTATTTTCCTATCTTTGACGCATGGATAATAATACTTGTATCCGGTTGTTTGCAGACCAAGAGCAAATAAAGAATTGCAAAAGCAAGCTGAAAACTGCACATAAACCCTTTGCAAGCCTGTCTACTATATTGGCCTTGGCAGGTAACGAAGTAAGGTTGAAGATTATCTATTTACTGGAAGAAGAAAAAGAATTGTGTCCCTGCGACCTTTCTGATATTTTAGGCATGAGTATTCCCGCCGTATCGCAGCATTTACGGAAATTAAAAGATGGACATATTGTTGAAACCAGGAAAGACAGGCAAACAATTTATTATTCCCTTACACAGGAAAATTTGAAGATATTGAAGCCTTTCTTCAAACATATTAATGTACAAACTCAAAAACTGGAAACAGTATGATAAGTATAAAATCTTCAGTCACATTTACCGGCGCAGGTGTTCTTACTGCTATTGCAGCTTCGCTTTGTTGTATAACCCCTGTTATTGCATTGCTTGCCGGTAGCAGCAGCATTGCCGCTAACTTTTCATGGATAGAACCGGCAAGACCTTATTTGATAGGATTGTCAGTTGCCGTGTTAGCCCTTGCATGGTATCTTAAACTAAAGCCAGCTAAAGCAAACGATATAGATTGCAATTGCGAAACAACTAAGAAAGCTTCATTCCTTCAGTCCAAAAATTTTTTGGGCATAGTAACTGTTTTTGCTGTTCTGATGATGGCTTTCCCACTCTATGCAAAAGTGTTTTATCCAAAACCAAAAGTTCAGGCAGAAGCAGTTATGGTTGTTGATAACAAACAACAGGTAAAGTTCATCATACAAGGCATGACTTGCGAGGCATGTGAGGAGCATGTAAACAATGAACTATCTAAAGTGAACGGCGTATTAGCTTATAAAACATCTTATGCGACAAGAAGCAGTTTGGTCACTTTCGACAAATCGAAAGTTGATGTAAAAACAATAGAAGCAGCTATCAATAAAACAGGTTACAAAGTAAAAGAGTATGATTTTGCCCGGTAGTGGTAAATCTTGCTTCGATAAAAACTAAGAAAGCATGGAAAAGACATTAACACTGCAATCCACTATCACTTGCCCAAATTGCGGTTTTCAGAAAGAGGAAACAATGCTTACTGATGCTTGTCAGTATTTTTATAAGTGTACAAACTGCCAAACTGTACTAAATCCGAAGCAGGGCGATTGCTGTGTATTTTGCAGTTACGGGACTGTTGCCTGCCCACCTATACAGATAAATAAATCTTGTTGCTTGTAATGATAATTCTCTGAAGGACAAAAGTAATTCATGGCTCTGCTACAGTTTTTGAAACACATCTTTGGGTGATAGGAGGTTTGCTGTGGCAGACCATAATGGGAATTTACTCATCCGTTTAATGTAGTTGGTTTCTATTTATTCACTAACAGGCTATTAGCTACTTTATGACTTATCACGGCACCTTTTTTATCATTTAGCTGTATAGTATAAGTCTGGTCAAACTCTTCAATGGCTTTTACTTTTAGGGTGTTACCTAACGATATGCCCGCCTTGTCCAGATAATTCAAAAATGCCGGTGTATGGTCTGTAACGCCTGTGAATGTTCCTTGTTCACCAACTTTAAGTGAAGAAAGTAGAACAGCCTTTGATTTAGGAAGCACCCCATTGGCATCTGGTATGGGGTCGCCATGAGGGTCAGCCTTTGGGAAGCCTAAGAACTTATCTAATTTGTTAGTGAGGTCTTCGCTGTGTATATGCTCCAATTGTTCAGCAAGGTCATGTACTTCATCCCATTTATACCCCAATTTGTCAACAAGGAAAACTTCCCAAAGGCGATGGTTACGAATGATGCCCACAGCTACTTGTTTACCCTTTTCTGTTAGCTTAAAGCCTTTTGATTTTTGGTAGGTAACCAGTTTCTTTCCGGCCATCCTTTTAAGCATGTCAGTTACAGATGGGGCATGCACCCCCATTACCTGGGCAAGTGCTGAAGTAGCTACCACTTCACCGTTGGTTTCCTGTAATTTATAAATGGCTTTCAGGTAGTTTTCTTCTGTAAATGAATGCACTGTTGTAAAATATTTACATGAAGATAATGAAACAAGTAGAAAAATATAATTAGATTAGTCTAATCATTGTATTAAATTAGCCTAATTATTTATTTTTGCCAGTGGAGAGTTATGAATAAACTTAAAGTTATATCAGCATTAATTTTTGTGATTATCGGCATAGTTGCCTGCCAAAAACTGTTGCCTAAAGCCCCACCCGACAATGAGCTGTTAGATGGTCCTGTTGGGGGGCTCAGCTACGAGGAGAACAGACGGTTCCTTGCAGGTGATGTGGCCTTTAATGACGAAATATTTACCTCTCAGACGGGCTTAGGCTCCATCTTCGTAGCCACCAGTTGTGGCAGTTGCCATGCTGGTGATGGCAAGGGCCATCCTTTTACCACACTTACAAGGTTTGGGCAAATTGATAGCAGTGGAAACCAGTTCCTGAATTTGGGTGGCCCGCAATTACAAAACAGGGCATTACCCGGCTATACACCTGAACGAATACCTGCAGGTGCTACGTTTTCAAAGTTCACACCGCCTGCCAACACAGGTTTGGGATTTCTTGAATTGGTCTCCGATGCTGATATATTGTTAATGGCTGACCCTAACGACGCAAATGGCGATGGTATAAGCGGTGTACCTAACTATGAATTTTTGCCATCGTTCATCACACCCTTTTCAAATGCCATTCCAAGAAACGGCAAGTACATTCATCGCTTTGGTAAAAAGGCTGCAGCTTATAATCTATTACACCAAACAGTAAATGCCTACAACCAGGACATAGGTATCACTTCAACATTTCAGCCAAAAGATGTTTATACCGGATTGAATATTGACCCCGAAGTTTCTGATGTAACGGTACATAATGTTGTCTTCTACTTACAAACATTAAAAGCACCCATTCAAAGAAATCAAAATGATGCTGAGGTAGTTCAAGGCAAAAGCCTGTTTATACAAGCCGGTTGTGAAAATTGCCATAAACAGACATTGAAAACGGGTTTTTCAACTATTGCTGCATTGTCAAATAAAACCTTTCATCCTTATACAGACTTATTACTGCATGATATGGGGCCAGGTTTGAATGATGGTTATACAGAAGGCAGCGCCACAACTTTTGAGTGGCGAACTCCGCCACTTTGGGGATTGGGTCTATCTCCTAACTCACAAGGAGGTCAATACTTTCTCTTGCATGACGGGAGGGCAAAAAGTATTGAAGAAGCGATACTCATGCACGGCGGCGAAGCCCAACAAAGCAAAGAGAAATTTCAGCTGCTTTCGGCACAGGAGAAAAATAATTTGGTAAAATTTTTAAAATCGCTGTAGTATATATCAAAAATGAATAGAAAAGACTTCATACTTAAATCTTGCACAGCTTGTCTGGCTGCATCGTCTGTCGCTGCATTTTTAAGTTCCTGTGCTGCTACAAAATTTGCCAGTGGTAAATTAATAAAAGACGGAATAGTAATAGATGTAAAAGAATTTGCATTAAAAGAAAAAAATAAGCACCGCCTATATATTGTAGTTAGAAACGAAGAGTTGCTATTCCCCATTTGTGTGTACAGGTTTAGTGATACAGATTATTCAGCCGTATGGATGCAGTGTGCCCACCAGGGTGCCGAACTAAATGTGGCTGGCGATTATCTCCAGTGCCCTGCACATGGAAGCGAGTATGATAACCGGGGCAAAGTGACCAACGGGCCTGCTGACAAAGATTTAAGGACTTTCCCGGTTACGATTAACAATAACCAACTATTCATTGATTTGAGAAAAACATGAGACTATCTATATTCTTATTGACATTTATTTTCTTTTCCTCTGCTATTATTGCACAGATTGACCCTGCATTGCTTCGCAGAACTGCAAAGGATACTTCCGGACTGTTATTAAACATGGATGCTGTATATAACCGTCCCTTTCTTCGGTTAGGCAAACTTCCTGTTGCCTTAGGTGGTTATGCAGAAGCCAATTACCAGTATTTACAGGAAGATGGTATATCAGAAGGGCATCAGTTTCAAATGAGGCGATTAACATTGTTTGTATCTTCTTCCATTTCGAAAAGAATTAAATTTTTGAGTGAGATTGAATTTGAAGATGGTACTAAAGAAATCAATATTGAATTTGCGTCCGTTGATTTTGAATTTGCCCATTTGTTAAACATGAGAGGTGGTATTGTTATGAACCCAATCGGCGCATTCAATCAAAATCATGATGGCCCTAAATGGGAATTTGTTGACCGTCCTGTCTCGGCCACTCAAATGCTTCCGGCAACCTGGAGCAATGTAGGCTTTGGTTTGTTTGGGAAAAAATACAGCAAAGATTGGGTATATGCTTATGAAGCCTACCTTACCAATGGTTTTGATGATAAAATAATTGATAATGCAGAAAACAAAACTTTCCTGCCGGCGAGCAAAGAAAATAAAGACCGTTTTGAAGAAAGCTTTAACGGCAGCCCATTGTTCACCGGTAAAATTGCTGTAAGAAACCGGAAAATTGGTGAATTAGGGCTTTCATACATGGGTGGTGTTTACAATAAGTATCAGGATGATGGATTGCAATTGGATAAAAAGAGAAGAGTAAATGTATATGCAATAGATTTTAACACAACGCTTCCAAAAATCAAGACATACATCAATGCTGAATGGGCATGGGTAAATGTGAATGTTCCAGAAACTTACACTGAACAATTTGGCAGAAAACAACAAGGAGGTTTTATTGACTTTGTGCAACCTGTTATTAAGAAACCTGTATTCGGCTTTGAAAAATCAGTTATTAATGCAGCCTTGCGTCTTGAATATGTGGATTGGAATAAAGGAAAGTTCAAATCCACTGGTGATAATATCAGTGACGAAGTATTTTCCATTGTTCCTGCCATTAGCTGGCGGCCCACTGCACAAACAGTGATTCGGTTGAACTACCGTTACAACTGGCAAAAAGATATTTTAGGCAACCCACCAGCAAAGCTTGCTGGATTTCAGTTTGGGGTGAGTACCTATTTTTAAATCTCGGCCTTAATGGTAATGGCGCATTTTTCAAATTCTGAACTCAAAAGTTTTAAAGGGATTTTATCCGGGCAATACTTAGTTGTTTCTATTAAGTAAACTACTCTCAGGTTGGTAAGCGGCTTTAACCATGTCAAATATTCCCGAAGATGTTCTGCAATTTGCTTTACGGTTGTGTTTGGCTTTTCCTTTATTACCAGTATTAATATTCCTTTCTTTTCATTGGTAAGGAACTTTGCTGCTTTCAGCATTGCACCTAAATATCCTTTCCTGCTTGTTCCTGTATCACATTCCATGATGATGTAATCATTGCTCTTTTGCAAAACAGTGTCCGGCTTATATCCTTTAGTAAGTTGTCCCCCTGAATTGAGAACTGCATAGCCCTCGGCGCTGTGCAGGAGATTCTTAAATAATATGTCTTTCATCGCTTCGCTATATAAAGTGTGATTTTAAACATTTACCAGCCAATTCTAAAAGCTATTTTAGATGCGTCAAAACACAATTCAAAATCAAGGTTGCTCTTGCACTAGCAAAGTCTTCAAATTTATCCTCTGTCCACAATGTTTCATCAACTGGAATTAAATGTCGCTTTACAAAAGCTGCTTTGTCCGCTACATGGCCATTAATCCAATCCTTGAAAGGGCTTGCATTTTTTAATCCCCTGTTGGTACTGAAATCTATCAATTGAAAATTCCTGATACTGTTAATTTTTGCTGATTCAATCTTTAGAGATTCTAATATTGATTTAGGCATGATGTGGTCTATATCATTTATCCTTATAGTCTGCCCTCTGTCATACATCAGGTAATAAACAAATGAACTTTCTAATTCATCGAGATTGCCAATAGTATAGGTTCGTGTAAATGTTATCGGGTGGTCAGTGTAAACCTGGAACAATTCATCGGTTGGAAAATCTTTGTTCTTAAAATGTTGCATCTTGTCCAATAACTTACGGATGCCCGTTTTATAGGGTATCCATCCTGCTCCTTTGCTTTTGAATACTCCATTAATAAGAGAATGGTAAATCCATTTCTCCATTCTTGGGTGTTCCGTATTCTTAGCATCAAAATTGGCGAAGAATTTTTCCAATTCCCCATCGGTTATTTGTTTATGAAAAAGATGATAGGCGATAAAAAACAATGGAATAAAGGAGCGGTTGCCATCTTTATAGTAATAATATAATTTTGAATTAATGAGAAAGTCCTTGAGGCATTTCAGGGTAATCTTTATTCTTTCCCTGTTCTTTATGGCAAACTGAGCATCGGCTGCTTCAATTGCAGTCATCTCTTTTTTATGATTATCCTGCAACAAAAATATCAACTTGATAAGATTATCCTGCGTTAACCCAATCTCTTCATAGCTCTTTAATGTTTCTTCCAAAAAGCTCTCCATTTCCCATTCAAACCCTTTGAGCACAGAAGCTACCAAATCAAAAGAAGATAGCTTGGTGCCACCATCATTCAATCTTCGAAAGAGTTCAACTATTCTTTGCTTGTTGGTTATTTCATCAAATGATTTATTCACTGACACTTTTGAGATACCGAGACAATCTGCTGTCAATGTATTCTTGTAAAAAGCCTTTATATTTTTCTCAACATGTTTTCTTTGAATAGCATCCTGTATATTTTGCGCCTTTATTATCTCCTCTGCTACCTGGTCTTCATCGTTGGTGTCTTTTAGTCTTTTTAGCAAGGAGCTGGCAAGATACCAGTTATGTTCGGGTATGATTCTGTCTTCATTTCCCTTTGATTGCTTGGGAAGTTTACTTTCCTCTTTCTCAAACTTAAATTCAAATTCCGTATTATAATCGCTGTACAAATCAAAGTACAACACCTTGCCATTAAAGCTTCCTTTCAATCCAATATAGAAAGATTGCAATCGCTGTTGTCCGTCAATAACGAAATTCTGTAATTGGGTTAGAGTATCTACTTGTCTTGAATTTATGATGCCACCATCTTTTGTAAATGTCCGATAATTAAAAAGTGGCTTACTTCCCTTTTCTTCCTCAATCACCATAATGCCGCCAAAAGAGTCACCTTTCAATAATGTATCAAACAGCAGTTCCATTTTTTCTTCATCCCAAACCAGCCTTCGCTGAATAACGGGGAGAACAAATTTTTCCTCTTCTATTTCGTTGATTACGTCTGATATTTTATATGATTTCCAGATTGCCATAAACAGTTAGTTAGTGAATTGCTAATTTAAACTGATTTTCTTAATTATCAGGGAGACCCGGCACAGTCCTTCTGCCTTTTTAAACATTCTCCTTTATTATGACAGATGGCAGAACCACTGTGCCGGACAATGAACTCAGGGATTGAGTTTGGCTATCGGCAGATATACATAACCTGTCCTGCCAAACACAATTCCAGACAACCAAAGAAGCAACGTAAATTTGTATTCTAAATTTGAATACCACATGTTGATTTTTGCTTACGGCTCAAATATGAATTTGAACAGGCTTATACAAAGGGTTCCTTCAGCAGTGAAGATTACCAACGCATTTCTTCCAGGATACAGATTAGTTTGTAACAAAGTAAGCAAGGATGGTTCTGCAAAAGCGAATATTATAGAGACTGATAATCTTGCTGAATTGGTTTGGGGAGTGTTGTTCTCTATTAATATTAATGAAAAATCTTTCCTCGATAAAGCAGAAGGTTTAGGCATGGGTTATAATGAAGACAAGTTGACTTTTTTTGATGATGCCGATAATTCTTACAGGGCCCAGGTTTACATTGCCGATAGTAAAGCAATAGACAATAATTTGTTTCCCTATGATTGGTACAAAGAGTTTATAGTGTCCGGTGCCATCCTAAATAAATTATCTGCTGAATATATTTCCCAACTACAATCTATTAGCTCCGTTCGTGACCATGATGAAGAAAGAAGAACGAAAAACTATTCTATTCTTTCAGGAAAGTAGTATTTTGTTGTTACCAGCTTTTAAATCTTTGTGCATCTTCCGTTGCGACGCTCCGTTCAACGTTCTGTTCTTCTATCATCAAAGACCCGGTGCAATCCTTTCACCGTTTATTTAAATCGTTACTCCTTCGTCATAACGAAACGGCGAAACCATTGCGCCGGGTAAAGATTATTGGGAATTGAGATTGGCTTCTCCGCCAGATTCCAAAAATCGCTCCTGCCAAACACAATTCGAGACATTCAAGTATTCCTGATATTTTAAAGAATACTTATCTCATTTCCTCAAAAAGAATCTATAAATATTAATAAGCCGTTTTGTAAGAAAATGGGCAAAAGCGAAAGCGAAGCTATGCGGCTGCGATAAAGATTTATCAAAGTGCAAAAAGACTACGGCATAAACAAGAATATACCACACTACTTAAGATTTTATTTATTCCGTTTCCTTTTTGCTTTCCTGCAGCCGCCTTACTGTAATGCTTTCTTTTTTTCCATTTTTTCTTTTACAAAACATTTTTTTTCATCATCAGAACACAATTAAACAATCATTTTTTAAACATTTAAAATTTCATGTTATGGAAATCATCGGAAGAATTACCGCAGACGCAACCGTTAGCGAAACCAAAGCAGGGAAAAAAGTGGTGAACTTTTCTATTGCTATTAATGACACTTACAAAGCAAAAGGCAGTACCGAGGTGCAGAAAATTGTAACCTATGTAAACTGTTCTTACTGGATTAATCCGGGTGTAGCACCGTATTTAACCAAAGGCACATTGGTGGAATGTGCAGGCCGCATTGGTGCAAACGCCTGGACAAACAAAGAGGGTGAAGTAAAAGCCAGTCTTACTTTCCATGTAAATACCATCAAACTGCATGGCCGTTCCACAGGGGGCAATACAGCACCTGCACCGGTAGTGCCAATGAACACCGCACCGGCAGCAGTTTCAGAAGTTGCAGAGGACTTACCATTTTAACTTTCATGGCATCCCGTTAAATGGCGGGATGCTTTCATTTTTTTAAACAATCAAAATTTACAACTATGGCACACAATATTAATTTCAATGAACAAACAGGTAAACACAGTTTCTTTTCAGTAAAAGAAAAAGCATGGCATGGTTTGGGGCAAATTGTGGAAGACTATCCCAACAGTAAAGAAGCATTGCAATTTGCAGGGCTTGATTTTGATGTTTGCAAAAGACCAAATATTCACCGGCTTGATAATGGAAATGAAATTATTTCTACCAGTTCATTCTACACTTACCGTCCTGATACTGGTGCAGTATTGGGCGACCGCTTGGGTAAGGATTATGAAGTGGTGCAAAATGCAGATGCTTTCAGTTTCTTTGATGCTATTGTAGAAGGCGACGGCATTCAATACGAAACTGCTGGAGCATTGGGTAAAGGTGAAAAGATTTTCATTACTGCTAAACTTCCCGGTTACATCAAGGTGGGCAATGATGATATGATTGAAAAGTATTTATTCCTTAACACTTCGCATGATGGGTTTGGCAGCATCATGGCAGCGTTTACACCTACAAGAATTGTTTGTAACAATACCCTTAATGCCGCTTTGAAAAACTGTAGTAATTCCATTAAGGTCCGTCATACTGCCAATGTGAAAGAACGGCTGGAAGAAGCTCATAAAGTAATGGGAATATCTAACCAGCTTTCTGTACAGATGGAAGGTATTTTTAATCAATGGGCAAAAGTTCGCATTACAGATAAAGAAGTACAGAAACTGATACAGCTTGCAATGGTTCCCAACAAAGAAGTATTGCAGAATATTGAAAATGGTGAACTGGATGAACTAAGCACCTGTTTTAAAAATATGTGCGATGACGTATATGAATACAACATGACCAGCCCATCGCAGCAATATGAAACCACAAAGGGAACAGTGTTTGGCGCATATAATGCTATCACTGGCTATTTTCAAAACGTCAGGAATTACAAAGACGATGAAGCCAAAATGAAATCATTGTTATATGGTGGTACGGCACAGCTAAGAACGCAAAAAGCCTTTCAGCTTTGTGAGGACTTTGTAAAGAGTGAAATGGTGGGTATTTATAATTGATGATTATTAAGGGGCATTGCAAAATGCCCCTTAAACTTGTAAAAAAGCTGCCCCGCAACATTATGGTAGAGTTTAGAAAATGGCGGGGCAGCTTGGGGTTTTTGTTGAATAATACTAAAGTATATTTACAGGGCTTAATAGTTTATGCAAAACCTTTTTAAATATTTCCAAAAATTCAATTCTCTTTCTAAGGAAGCTGAAAATGCTATTACTGAAATAAGCAGTATTGTTACCATTAAAAAAAATAAAGACCTGCAACCCATCGGGCATACCTGCAAAACAATTTACTTCATCAATAAAGGCGTGGCAAGAATCTATTATTTCAAAGACGGTATAGACATAACAGAAAGTTTCTCTTTTGAAAATAACATTATTGCAAGAGTAGAAAGTTTATTTACCGGCAAACCAAGCCGAAAGGCCATACAAATATTAGAAGATGCAGAGGTAGTGGCTATCAATGCCAATCAACTATTTAAAATCTATGATACTTTTCCGGAAATTGAAAGATTGTTTCGTAAAATATTTGAAGCTGCTTATGTAGAAACGGTAAACCGTATTGAAGGTATGCAGTTTCACTCAGCCGAAGAAAGATATAATGCTTTACTGAATGAAGCTCCTACTGTATTGATGAAAGTTCCGCTAAAGTATGTTGCCTCTTATTTAGGAATCACACAAGTAAGCCTCAGCCGCATCCGGGGGCATCGCTGATTATTTATCTTATGTTAAAAGAATAGTCATTTATTGCTTCCACCTTTGTGCAACAAAAATCACAAATGGCAGAAGCGAAAACAATTGATACAAATACACTTTGTAATTGGTTAGAGACAGGCCAGCCGGTTTCTATTCTCGATATACGGCCATTAGCAGAACGGATTGAATGGCACATACCCGGCAGCATACATTTTAATGCTTATGATAAGCTGAAGAAAAATGACACCGAAGCATTTAATGGACTACATCTTGACAAAGCCGTTCCAGTGGTTACATTTTGTGCAGGCGGCAAAATGAGTTTGGTTGCTGCCAAAATGCTTCAGGCACAGGGTTATGATGTTTATTCCCTGGAAGCAGGCATGAAAGGGTGGAGTCTTGCATGGAATACTGCCACTATGGCCTTTGATAATTTTAAAGTAATACAATTCAGAAGAACAGGTAAGGGTTGTTTATCTTACCTGATAATCTCCCAAAATGAAGCAATGGTAATAGATGCTTCAATAGGTTCAGAAGCTTATGAAAAATATTTACTGGCTGAGAAAGCAGTATTAAAATATGGGGTAGAAACTCATATTCATGCAGACCATCTTTCAAGGTCAAAACAATTAGCATCTAAAAACAATGCCCCGATTTTTCTTCCAATACCAAATAAAGTGAGTTTCACTTTTGAGCCAATTACAGATGCTACTATTTTTCAAATTGGCGATATCTCAATCAAAGCCATACAGACACCAGGCCATACAACAGAAAGTACAAGCTACCTGATTAATGATAAAGTATTGCTTACAGGCGATACGCTTTTTATAAACGGAGTTGGCAGACCGGACTTGAAAGCAAACAATGATGAAGCAATACAGAAATCAAAAATGCTTTATCAATCATTGCAAAAACTGTTGGCATTGGATGAAAATATAATTGTATTGCCTGCACATACAAGTCAGCCAGTCGAATTTGATAATACTCCGATTCAAACAACAATCGGTAACATCAAAAAGAATATTACAATGCTTCATTTGAAAGAGGAAGAATTTATCAATACCATTCTGAAACGTATTCCACCAACACCAGATAATTACCTGTCTATTGTAGAGAAGAATATCATAGGTGATTTCAGCGACATAAACCCGATTGATTTAGAAGCAGGGGCAAATCGTTGTGCTATTTCATAAAAAGTAAAATACATAAAATGAATAAGTCAATTGTAATATTTGTTTTTGTTATCATGGCGGTTTCAAAAATTGGTTTTTCACAAACTCCAACAGAACCCTGGACAACCGCCCAATTGATAGAACCGGAAAAGTTAGCTGCGATTCTTAATGATTCCACAGCGCCCCAGCCTTTAATCATAAATATGGGGCCTGTCAATTCAATAAAAGGTGCAAACAAAATAGGTCCTGCAAAAGAAAAGGAAAATCTTAACGAGTTAAAAAAGCTACTGTCAAAAGAAAATAAGAATAGAGCAATTGTTATTTATTGCGGATGCTGTCCATTTAAAGATTGTCCTAACATAAGACCGGCATTTTCATTATTGACAAAAATGAAATTTATCAATCATAAATTATTGAATCTGCCCAAAAATCTGAAAGTAGACTGGATAAATCATGGCTACCCCATGAACAATTAATTCAAAAGAAATAACTGATTTATGGAAGCCATAAATTCAAACATTTTTGAAAGCCAGGCACAGGAGTATGATTCATGGTTTGACAACCATCCTGAATTATTTCAGAACGAGTGCATGACTTTGAAAAAAGCAATACCTGATGGAATTGGTATTGAAATAGGTGTTGGCACAGGACGCTTTGCTGAAGTATTAAAAATTCCTGTTGGTGTGGAACCGGCACATGCAATGGCTCAGATGGCTATTGCAAGAAGAATAACAGTTATAAAAGCAAAGGCCGAAGAGTTGCCATTTCACAGTTTGTCATTTGACTATGCCATAATGATTACTACTGATTGTTTTCTTGACAATATATCAAAAGCATTTGCCGACGCACACCGTATCATTAAGAAGAACGGTTTTTTTGTTGTAGCAATGATTGATAAAGACAGCGAATTAGGCAAGCAATATGAAGCAAAGAAAGCAACAAGCATTTGGTATAAAGATGCTCACTTCCATTCCGTACATGAAATAACTGACCAACTGCTACAGGCAGGGTTTACAAACTTTGAATACTGGCAAACATTGTTTACTAATAAAGAGGAATTAACAGAATCGCTACCGGGATTTGGTAAAGGAAGTTTTGTAGTTATTCGTTCGCAAAAAATATAAGATGAAGTCTGTTCAATTAGGTTTAAAAGAAAACTGGAAACAATTTACATTATTGGTTATCATCAATGGCTTTGTTGGTGGCATGGTTGGTTTAGAACGAAGTATTCTGCCACAAATTGCCGAAAAGGAATTTGCCATTGCAGCAAAAACAGCAATTCTTTCTTTCATCATTGTATTTGGTATTGTAAAAGCCATCACCAATTATTATACAGGTGCATTAGCCAATAAATTCGGGAGAAAAAAACTATTAGTAGCAGGCTGGATAATTGGTATTCCTATTCCATTCATTTTGATGTTTGCTCCTTCATGGAATTGGATAATAGCAGCAAATGTATTATTAGGAATCAACCAGGGTTTAACCTGGTCAAGTACAGTAGTAATGAAGATTGACCTTGTTGGTGAAAAGCAAAGAGGCTTTGCAATGGGTTTAAATGAATTTGCGGGATACATTTCAGTTGCTATCATTGCATTTTTGACAGGCTGGATAGCCAGCGAATACGGCATGAGACCTTACCCTTTTTATTTGGGAATTGGATTAGTTTTTTTAGGCTTAGTTGGAAGTATATTTTTAATAAAGGACACTAAGCACCATGTTGCTAAAGAAACAATCAGCAATACCGTTCCGAGACTAAAGAATATATTTTGGGATACAACATGGAAAGATAAAAACTTAGGTTCAGTAACACAGGCAGGATTAATCAATAACCTGAATGATGGGATGGCTTGGGGCATCTTCCCAATCCTGCTTGCAACTAAAGGCTTCACTATTGGTGAAATAGGAATTGTTACAGCAATATATCCCGCCGTTTGGGGCATCGGTCAATTATTTACCGGAGGAATGGCTGATAAGTTATGTAAAAAAGATATGCTCTACATAGGCATGTTTTTACAGGCCATTGCTTTGATTGTTCTGGTTTGGGCCAATACGATGTTACATTTTATTATTCTCTCTTCCATTTTAGGATGGGGTACAGCAATGGTATATCCAACATTCCTTGCAACAGTTGCAGAGAACACAAATCCGCAGGACAGGGCAAAAAGTATCGGCATCTTTCGTTTGTGGAGAGATTTAGGTTATGCTATTGGTGCAATACTTACAGGAATAATAGCAGACTTAATAAGCATTAATGCTTCAATCATTTTCATTGGTATGTTGACACTGGCATCTGCTTTTATAATTCGTTATCGAATGAAGTGTAAAATTGATATTTCTACAAAATGATGGAATTGCATAACTAACAAATAATTTGGGTAGCGCCTCTAACTAATGCCCGGTGCAGTTAATTTTCAATACCTTTGCGGCTGGTGAAGATATTAGGCTACATACTATCATTTTATCTGTTGTTGAGTACAGTTGTACCTTGCAGCCTGTTTGATAACTGCGAAGACCAAACAAATACTGAACAAACATCTCAATCCGACCATAAAAAGGATTGCAGTGATTGCTCACCATTTTCTGTTTGTGCCGGGGGGCATGGCTTTACAATTAATATGACAAACATTTCCGTTGAGCCAGTATCTTTTTATAAGTCACCGGCGTACAGCCATTACTATTTTTCTCCTAAGTCAGATTATTATTCAAGCCTCTTTCAGCCGCCCCGACTGGGTTAATAAATTCACGACAGACAGGATTTATTTATCACATCATTTAATAAAAACAAATGAAGAAAGCACTATTTCTATGCATAGTAGTGTTATGTGCATTCACTACTTATGCCCAACATACCGTTACTGTATCAATTAAAAAGAGTGGAGAAAAGACACCCCTTGCCGGTGCTACCGCTACAATCGTATCATTAAACAAAACAACAGTTGCTGACAGCTTAGGCATTGCAACCTTTGCAAACATTGCAGCAGGTTCATATCAGATTAAGGTTTCTTATGTAGGCTTGGAAGAACAGGAAGTAACCGTTCAAGTACCGCAGTCTGATAGTGCAGCTATTGAAGTACTCTTAGAGGAAGGTGAGGAAAATGAAGAAGTGGTGGTAAAAGCCACACGTATCAGCAGAACTATTGCAAACATTCCAACACGGGTAGAGGTAATCTCAGGTGAAGAATTAGTAGAGAAAGGAAACATGAAGCCCGGCGACATTCGTATGATGCTGAATGAAAGCACCGGAATTCAAACACAACAAACATCCGCCACATCATTCAATTCAGGTATCAGAATACAAGGCTTGGAAGGTCGCTACACACAAATACTAAGAGACGGATATCCACTTTATTCAGGCTTTTCAGGTGGACTGTCAATTCTTCAAATAGCACCATTAGATTTGCAGCAGGTAGAGGTAATTAAAGGTGCAGCCTCTACTTTGTACGGGGGTGGAGCTATAGCAGGTTTGGTAAACCTTGTTTCAAAAATACCAGTTAAAAAAAGGGAGTTTAGTTTTCTTGCCAACGGCACGTCAGCAGGTGGCTTAGATTTGAGTGGTTTTTACAGACAACGCTACGGTAAATCAGGGCTTACCCTTTTCGCATCCAGAAACAGCAACAGGCCTTTTGACCCTGCCGATATAGGTTTAACAGCCATTCCAAAATTTGAGCGATATACCATTAATCCCAGATTGTTTTTGTACGGTAAAAATACAACAGCAGACTTCGGAGTAACCTATATCACAGAAAACCGTACAGGAGGCAGCATAGACTACATCAAGAATGGCGGCAGTGGTTTCTTTGAAAAGAATAATACAGACCGTATCTCAACGCAGCTTGGCATTGCTCACAAGTTGAATGATGCATCAATACTCCAGTTTAAAAACAGCTATAATAGGTTCGACAGAGTTATTACAATTCCTACATACAAATTTGATGCTTTACAGCAGTCGTCATTTTCAGAACTTACCTGGAACAGGAACGGGCAAAAAGCGGATTGGGTAATTGGTGCAAATGTGTTAACGGATGATTTAGCAGAACAAGGGCAGACAGCAGACCCAAAGAGAGATTACCATTATAATACCTATGGTGTATTTGTTCAAAATGCCTGGTCTGTTTCTGACAAGTTTGTTTTAGAAACTGGTTTAAGAGGCGACTATGTAAATGAGTATGGTTTTGAATTATTGCCAAGAGTATCAGCAATGATAAGAGTGTCTCCAAAATTAACTACCCGTATTGGTGGTGGCTTTGGATATAAAACACCAACCATTTTTACAGAGGAAGCAGAAAGAATACAGTTCCAAAATTTGTTGCCGATAGATATTAACAACTCAAAGAATGAACGTTCAATCGGTGGTAACTGGGATATAATCTACCGTACAACTATTGGTGCTGTAGGTTTTAGTCTTAATCACTTGTTCTTTTATACAAAATTGAATAATCCTTTGGTGTTAGTAGGTGCGCCAGGTGGCAAAGTACAGTGCCAAAACTCAACAGGTTATTTAGATACAAAAGGCATGGAAACAAACCTGCGGTTAACCTATGGCCACTTCAAGTTGTTTGTAGGTTATACTTATACAGATGCGAATACTCATTTTACAAATAGTAAAGAATGGTTGCCATTAACGGCTCGTCACCGGCTCAATAATGTGTTGATGTATGAAATCGAAGACAAGCTGAAAATAGGTTTGGAAGCCTATCACTTCAGTAAACAAAGATTAAATGATGGGACATTTGGAAAGCCATATTGGATAACTGGTTTGATGGCAGAAAAACTATGGGAGAAATTTTCTGTCTTTATCAACTTTGAAAACTTTACTGACACAAGGCAATCGAAATTTGATGCCATTTATACAGGCACAATCAATAACCCTGTATTCAGAGATATATATGCACCGGTAGAAGGTTTTGTAGCTAATGGCGGGATAAAAATTAAACTTTGGTGAAGTAATAGTAACAGGGCGGCTTACAAAAGCAGCCCTGTTCTTTTTTTCTTACAGCGGCAAATAGCCCTGACTTATTACTCCTTTCAATCTTTTTTGAGATTTTATTTTCTTCATTAATTCCCTCACAAAGTTCGCCTTTTGTCTCCGTGGCGGCAATGAAATTCCGGCATAAAGAAAACTGTTCCCACACTTTTTGAGATACTATTTATTCCGTTGCTTCATTGCCTTGGTCGCCAAAAGGCGGTAGAAGTTCCATAATTAATTTTTAAATCTTTAAAATGAAATGTTATGGAACAGTTAGCAATGCAATTTCCGCAATGGACAAGAGTAGCAGAAGTAGAATTGGTTTATAAAACAAAAGTGAAAGCTTCAGAAAGACCAAAGATTAACACCGTTAAAGAATGTTATAAATTACTGAAAGAATTATGGAATGAAGACACTATCGAGATGCAGGAAGAATTTAAAGTGATGCTGTTAAACAGAGCCAATAAAGTAATTGGTGTTTATGAAGCATCTTCAGGTGGTTTAACAGGTACAGTAGCCGACCCAAGATTGATACTGGCTGTTGCTATTAAATCTCTTGCTGTAAGCATTATTCTTTCTCACAATCATCCGTCAGGAAATCTAAAACCAAGCAGGGCTGATGAAGAATTAACTCAAAAGATAAAAGTTGCTGCTTCTTACCACGATATAAAAGTGATAGACCACATCATTATTACCAGTGAAGGGTATTACAGCTTTGCCGATGAGGGGCTACTATAAAGCTTCTTTCATATTTGCAGCTTACAGCTTAAATTTATCAAAGTTTAAAGTAAAATTTACACATGAAAATAACCATAGAGAGATTAAAGCAGTTAGTGCAATCAAAGGAAAGAGAACGAACTGACATAGAATTAAAATCGTTTGATAAAATCACTCAAATGAATGACAAGAACCGAAAGGATATTGCCTGTGAAATTGTGGCATTTGCTAACCGAAACGGTGGCAAGCTGATTTTTGGAGTAAGTGATGACGGGCATTTTGAGTTTGATAAGGATATTGATGTGGACGAATTAAAAGGAAAAATACATAGCATTTGTTTCGATAATATCAGTCCCGTTATTGAAATAACCACTGAATACATTGAGGAAACGGAAGCGAAGTTTTTTGTTATTTATATACCTAAACGGAAAAATATTCCGCATGCTTATATAGAAAAAAGAAGTAACCATGAAATAAGCAATCGTATTTACCACATACGGACCAGTCATGGCAAACGATTAGTAACAGATGGCCAGTTACAATGGCTTTTTCAAAATACAGGAGAGCCTAATTATACTTATGACTTTAGACTAGGTTTTGAGTTGAGTAAACAGCTTGATATGATTGGAGGCATTACACCGTGGGGAAACTATGAGCTTACCTATTTCAGAAACCTGTTAAATGCCGGTGATGCTGAAATGATTTTAAAGGATTCAAAGCATTTTAATTCGTTCATAAATGGGCTGCTCCCATACATGATATTGAAGTCACTGGATGGATACTTTAAAGACTCCTGGTATATAGGAATTAACAAAGGCTTTGACCGCCTATCATCCGGTAAAATGATTACAGATGAACCTGTGTTATCAACGCCAATCTATATACATGAAATACCGTTTGTGGGGGAGTCATTTATTCATCAGCTATCCTGGGATTTTAATCAAATCCTGAAAGAACTCTTGCCACATCAAATCAATCTGCCGTTCAATACAAAAATTGAAATTCTCTACCCAAAAGAAAATACATCCTCAAGGGTTGTTTTACACAACCCTGCTTTTAAAATTGAATTGATTACAGGTATGCTTTCAGGTGGCGCAGGGCTTCATCAAAAAGGCTTATTGAATGATGTGTTGTTTGAAAGATATTCTGTACAAGAACAACAGAGAAGTTTAAGTCAATTTCTTCATTATGATGCGGCCGGTCACCTGATTGCGGATTTCAATTATCCGGAATACGATATGGATGAATTTGACATGTATTTACACTATTATAATTCCTTAAAAGAATTGCTGGAATACAACTGGGATTTTGATGCAAAACGCAAAGAATATGCAACAAAAGAAATTCTGATAATGGATGATAAAATCAACGAATTACTCGAAATTCTGAAAAGCAATACTGCTCATCCCCAAAATTAGATTTTAAATACTGATAGTTAGCAGTCGTTGATACTTTTGCCTGACTAAATATTAGCCATGCAAACAGCAATACTGGTATAGATTTTACACCTGTTTTTTCTATGAATTTGCAAGGTCTTAGAATATTCTCAAACGATAAACTTTATAAGGGCATAATGTGCCCGGTCTTGCACATGGCAAGATGTACAAACGTTATACGTTTGGGGCATCTTGCCCTTCACTCCGAAGTCGTTTCGGGGTATTGAAACAGAAAACTTAAAACCATGAAGAAGTTAGAAAGTGAAGTGAGACGAAAAATGGTGGTAGTAAGAATGAATGAAACGGAGTTAAATCAACTCGAAAAATTCCAACAACAAACTACCGAAAAAGATACAAGCAGCTACCTGCGAAAAGTAGCCTTGCAAAAACCTGTTACTGTAAAGTACAGAAATGAAAGTGCCGATGATTTTTTACTGGACATGCTGAACCTTAAAAAAGAACTCAACGCTATCGGCAATAATTTTAACCAGGCAGTACATAAACTTCACATCCTTGACAAGATACCTGAGTTCAGGGTTTGGGTGAACCAGTATGATGGATTGCAGAAGGTATTAATCAGCAAAGTGGAAGAAATAAAATTACGGATGAATCAACTCTATGAGCAATGGTTGCAAAAATAACGATACCTAAAAGTATTGAAGCTGCACTCAACTACAACGAAAAGAAAGTGCAGAAAGGAAATGCTGTTTGCCTACATGCTGCTAACTATCTGAAAGAAGCAAAGGAGATGAACTTTTATCAAAAAATTTCTGGCTTTGAAAGACTAAACAGTTTGAATGAAAGAGCCACTACTAAAACCCTTCATGTATCTCTCAACTTTGACCCTTCAGAAAAGTTGACCGAAAGTAAGTTGCTACAGATTGCATCTGACTATATGCAAAAGATTGGTTTTGGTGAGCAGCCTTATCTCGTTTACAAACATGAAGATGCTGGGCATCCGCACATTCACATTGTGAGTACAACCATCAAAGCAGATGGAAGCAGAATTAATACTCATAACATTGGCAGAAATCAATCTGAAAAAGCAAGAAAAGAAATTGAGAAAACGCATGGGTTAGTAAAAGCTGAAAGACAGCAGCAATTACTGAAGCCAGGAATCAAATCTGTGGATGTTGAGAAAGCAATCTATGGCAAGTCTGAAACCAAGAGAAGTATTTCAAATGTTGTGGGTGCAGTTTTCAGTCAATACAAGTTTACTTCCTTGCCGGAATTTAATGCGGCGTTAAAACAGTTTAATGTAATTGCCGACAGAGGTAAGGAAGAAGGCAGGATTTATAAGAACCGGGGATTGGTTTACCGGATACTGGATGCTGCTGGAAATAAAGTTGGTGTTCCTATCAAAGCAAGTTCTATTTCCTGCAAACCAATTTTGGGTAACCTGGAGAAGAAATTTGAAACGAACGAAAGTGCAAAAGAACTACTGAAACCTTTTGTAAAAACCAAACTCGATGATTGTCTTTCCCAATCCCCATCTACCATGAAAGAATTATTGGAGCATTTGAAGCAGAGAAATATTTATACAGTTCTTCGCCAAAATGCTGAAGGCAGGTTGTACGGAATTACGTTTGTTGATAACCAAAACAAAGTTGTTTTTAACGGAAGCGATTTAGGAAAGGGTTACAGTGCTGCGGCATTGCAAAGCAGGTTAGCGGCAGGCAATGAAAAATCATTAACACAAGATGAAACTAAAGGCGGTAGTTCTGCTGGTTCCATTCAAAAAGAAATGGGTCAGCAAAAGCAACAGGAGAAAACAATTCCTTTCACTACCAAAACTGAAAGCCCATTAGATGTGCTGCTATCCACCAAAGAGCAATACGATAACACACCTAACAGCTTGCTTAAAAAGAAACGGAAAAAGAAGAAACACAATTTGTAAACTGTAAAACAATGTTATGTCACACACAGGAGAGAATGAACAGGGGCTGCGGAAGATTGTTGACCTGACAAGATTTGCCAGCATCTTTATTTTGTTGCTGCATTTTTATTACTACTGTTATGTAGCGTTTGAGCAATTAGAAATTACAAGCACCATCACCGACAGGCTAATGAAAAATATTTCTAATACAGGCTTATTCAATAGTCAGCTTACATCAAAGTTTATGGCATTGGGGCTGCTTACAATTTCATTATTTGGTGCACAGGGTAAAAAAGATGAAAAGATAAACTGGAGAAGTATTACAGCTTATTTATTGATTGGATTGCTGCTGTATTTTTCAAGTCAACTATTTTTTAAATTGCAATACGATGTGCAGGCAGTCGCTATTGTTTACATCACCGCCACCGGCATTGGCTTTTTACTGATACTTGCTGGCGGCAATTTGCTTAGCCGTTTAATCCGCTTCAATTTGGGTAATGATGTTTTCAATTCACTCAATGAAACATTTCCGCAGGAAGAACGACTTATCTCCAACGAGTATTCCATCAACCTGCCTGCCCGTTACAACCTGAAAGGCAGGCTACGGAAAAGTTGGATAAATATCATCAATCCTTTTCGGGGTTTGCTGGTAATTGGAAGCCCCGGTGCCGGTAAGAGTTGGTTTGTAATTCAGCATGTGATAAAGCAGCATATTGAAAAAGGGTTTGCCATGTTTGTTTATGATTTTAAATACGATGACCTGAGTAAAATTGTTTACAACTGGTTGCAGCAAAACAAACACAACTATTCCGTTAAGCCCTCTTTCTATGTTATCAACTTCGATAATCTCTCTGTATCGCACCGCTGCAATCCGCTTGACCCAAACAGCATGAATGATATTACAGATGCAACTGAAAGTGCCAGGACAATTTTGTTAGGGCTGAACAGGGAATGGATAAATAAGCAGGGAGATTTCTTTGTGGAATCACCTATCAACTTTGTTACCGCTGTTATTTGGTTCTTGCGAAAATATGCTGATGGAAAATATTGCACCCTGCCGCATGTAATAGAATTGATGCAGGCAGAATATGATGAATTGTTTCCGGTGCTTAACACACAACCGGAAATTGAAGTGCTGGTCAACCCTTTCATTACCGCTTACCAAAATGATGCGATGGAGCAATTGGAAGGGCAAGTTGCTTCAGCAAAAATTGGTATGGCAAGGCTTGCCGCCCCGCAGTTGTATTGGGTATTATCAGGCAATGATTTTACGCTGGACATCAACAATCCAAAGCATCCAAAAATTGTTTGTGTGGGTAACAACCCGGAGAAGCAGCAGATTTACGGTGCTGTATTGTCATTGTATGTTTCCCGGTTAGTCCGACAGGTAAACAAAAAGGGAATGCAGAAATGCAGTTTGGTGTTTGATGAATTTCCAACTATCTACTTCAACAATATTGACAGCCTGATTGCTACTGCAAGAAGCAATAAAGTTGCCACTACTCTCGCAATGCAGGATTTTAGTCAGTTAAAAAAAGACTATGGCCGGGAGCAAGCCGATGTAATTGTAAACATCACCGGCAATATCATAAGCGGACAGGTAATGGGAGAAACATCTAAACTCTTATCGGAACGTTTCGGAAAAATTATGCAGGACCGACAGAGTGTTTCCATCAACCGTATGGACACTTCCATCAGCCACTCTAAACAATTAGATGCTGCCATACCTGCCAGTAAAATTGCCGCCCTTTCTTCCGGTGAGTTTGTGGGTATGGTTGCTGACGACCCGTTAGAAAAAATTAAGCTTAAAATGTTTCATTCCGAAATCATCAACGACCATGAAAAACTAAATGCAGAGGTGAGTAACTACCGGGATATTCCTGCGGTCTCCAACGTTACCCAACAGCAAGTACTGGATAATTATTACCAGGTGAAGATGGATATTAAGCGGTTGATTGGGGAGGAAGTGGGGCGGTTGAAGGCGGAAAAAATAGCTGAGTAGTCAAAAAACATGCGGGAACCACATGATGATATCACAGCATGTAATATGTGATTTATTGGATTAACAATTGTAGTTTAAATTTGCAATTGGCCTGCAACACCCACAAAAAACTCTTGTTGTTCAATGAATACAATAGAAATTAATGATACTTTTAAACTTGCTTCCGAATTTATTAATACTACAGATAAATCTGTTTTTCTTACAGGAAAAGCCGGAACTGGAAAGACAACTTTTCTGAACACACTTTGGCAAAAAATCTCTAAAAAATATATAGTTGTTGCGCCTACTGGCATTGCGGCTGTCAATGCAAATGGAGTCACCATTCATTCTTTCTTTAGCTTACCTCTTGGGCCCTTTCTTCCGGGAAAAAGCCAGCCAGGAACTTCAATAGATAGTAATAAAAAGAGACTAATTAAGGAACTTGAACTGCTAATTATTGATGAAGTATCCATGTTAAGAGCTGATACATTAGATGCTATTGATTATGTGCTTAGGAAAACGAGGAAGAAAGAAGATGTGCCATTTGGCGGGGTCCAGGTTCTATTTGTGGGAGACCTATGCCAACTTTCACCAATCATTGCAGATGAAGAGTGGATGCAGATAAAATCTTATTACAATGGAATTAATTTCTTAAACGCACTATCTGTAAAAAAAGCACCACCACTATTTCTCGAACTTACGCAAGTCTATCGGCAATCAGATGATAGCTTCATTGAATTGCTGAATCTCATGCGAACAGGTAATTGTTCTCAAAGAGAAGTTGAGTTAATCAACACTTATTACAAACCTGATGCTGTAAATCATAAAAGTGCCGTTATCCTTACGACTCACAATGCTAAAGTTGATTCAATAAATGAAAAAGAGCTTAAAACGCTTACCACCCAAGAGCACTCATTGTGGGCAGAGGTTGATGGTGACTTTGATGAAGTGTCTTTCCCCACTGAGAATTGTTTAACATTAAAAATTGACGCAAGAATAATGTTATTGCGTAATGACAAGGGAAAAGATAAAAAATATTATAACGGAAAGACAGGTTTGATAAAAATTATAGAACCTGAAAGATTATCTATCCTTCTTGACGATGGCAAATTGATACAAATTGAAAAGGAAGTTTGGTCAAAAATAAAATATGTATTTAATGAATCAAGAAATACTGTAAGTCCTGAAGTAATAGGTACATTCAAACAGTTTCCCGTTAAGTTAGCCTGGGCTATTACAATTCATAAAAGCCAGGGGTTAACTTTTGAAAATGCAGTTTTGGATTTAGAAAATGTTTTTGTTCCGGGACAGGCTTATGTTGCTTTAAGCCGATTAAAATCTTTACAGGGTTTGTCTTTAAGTTCTCAGGTTAACCTTCAAATTATTAATAATTCAGCTTTTTCTGCCGGAGCTTTGCCAGATGCATTACCCGGAGATAAACTAAACGAAATTCTTTCGAATGAGCAGGCATTGTTTGCAGAACGAAAACTCAGAAGTCATTTTAGCTGGGAAGAGTTATCTGCTTTTTTTTCTCAGAATGATAATTTTCTAAACAACTATGCTGCAATTACGGAAGTAGTTGTAAGAGTTAAAAACTGTATTATTACTTCACTTAAATTTACAGACGAGGTAAGCGGTATCTGCAAACTAAAACAAGGGGATAAATATCAACTGCTCGAATCAAGAATTACTGCGGCGGCGTCTTATTATCTGGCAGAAATTGATAACAGGATTATGCCAACAGTAAAACAGGAGTATTCCAAAACAAAAGGAAGTATAAATTTTAAGTTGCAATTCAGGCTTATAGCTGAGTTAAAAAAGCTGCTTGAGCAAAAGCGAATTAATTTTATTAGCGCAGAAAAATTTGTCAGAAATTTTATTTCAAGCACAACTGACACTCATAAATTATAACGTTCTGCCCCTATCAATCAATTAAATATCAATTAGTTGTATTAAAAATTTCGAAGGCAACAAAATTTCTAAAAATATTGCTCGCAATATCAAGCAACACTTTGTATATTTGCTTGCAATACTTAGCAAACCGATAAATTTAAACTCATGCAAAATTATGGTGACTACTTCAGGGCTTTGAGAGAAGCAAAAAATATGACCCTTCGGGAAGTAGAGAAACAGGCTGATGTTTCAAATGCTTATTTAAGTCAGCTTGAATCAGGAAAAGTAAAACAACCTTCTCCGTTAACGCTTCACAAACTTTCTGAAATATATGGTGTAAGTTATGATTTGCTTATGGAGAAAGTAGGCTATCCTGTTCCTGAACGGAAAGAAAAAGTGAAAAGTGAGTCGGGTAAAACATCTATTGCCTACAGGGTTGGCGATATTTCAGATGATGAAGAATTGGAATTACTTAATTATTTAAAGTTTATCAGAAATCGGAAAAAATGATTTCAGTTACCGGATATAAGCAGTTTGTTCAATGTGAACGGCTTTGGTTCTACAAGAATATTGTAGCAGATAGCCGGGTAAAAAATGATTTATTTCGGCGGGAAGTAACATTACTTTCAAAGTTGCAGACTGTTCAAGCCTGGAGGGGTACAATAGTAGATAATATTCTAAGCAAATACCTGGTACTGGCAATCAATAATAAATACCCGGTAAAGAAAGATTATTTTATTGAACAGGCACTTGCAATGTTTGATGTACAATTAGAGTATGCTGTTTCTAAAAACTATCGTAAGCCGGATGCTGTATTAACAAATAACCCTGAATTTAATGCCTTTTTTGAATGTGAGCTTGGAGAGGGTGTTTCTGACGGGGAAATCAATCAGGCTAAAGATGATATCATTACTGCTCTTACAAATATTCTTGACGACAAAAATTTTATTGATTACCTGAAAACTGCCAAATATGTAATTAGTCAAAGGCCATTGATTTACAATTTTGACCGGTTTAGTGTAAAAGCAATACCTGACTTTATTGCTTTTTTCGATGGTGGTCCGCCGCATATTTTTGACTGGAAAGTACATACCTATGGTACGGCTTCATACGATGACCAGTTAATTGCCTATGCAGTGGCACTTTATAAAGTAGGTACAATAAAACCTCATGCAGATTTTCCTACAAATATTTCTAAGTGGAAAATTCAGGAGTATAAACTGACCGAATATCAATTGCTTCACAAAGACCGGATAAAAAGGGATTATGATGTAACAGATGATAAAATTGAAGCCTTCGGAGAGAATATGTCTTCTGCCATAATCAGGATGCACATAGCCGGTGCTAACAAAAAGTACAGTCAATTGAGTGCGGATAATTTTTCCACCACAGAATACATTGAGCATTGTCAAAGGTGTCCATTTCAGAAAATATGTAAAACAAATAGTTATGAAACAACCAGTAAGTACGCAGTACGAGACGAACATTTTCAAGATTGAAAATTGTAATCTATTGTCTGCTGATTATTTTTTGTATGAAATAATTGGATTAAAAGAGTCAAAGGCTGATGATGATGCTAATGACGATTTTGATATTAATATTCAATACATAATCAAAAGCCTGGCTTATAAACTCAGGCATCCGGTTACTGTTGTTACAAAGGATAAAAAGCCGCATCTCGTTATAAGGGCAGATGATGATATTACTAATAAAGTACCTGACGAATACACCGTAAAACACGGCGATGTTGTATATTTTAAAAAGAGTGGCAATCCTATAAGATTGGATTTTGTCAATTATGATGAAGAAACTAAAAAAGTTATTCTGAGGTTCTTACAATTTGATAGCCAATCAGAACTTACAAAGAATGAAGGTCTTTGGCAGCCAGGCTCCGGAGACGGGTTTTTTAATGTAATTGCTAAAGAACAAAGAAATCCTGTGGGCATATATACTGGTTTTTATTCCAGGGTGACCGAATTGCCAGGTAAGGGATTTGGCTTTGAACTGGACATAACTAAGAAATACATATCTCTATATCCGCTAAATGCCCGTTTGACAAGAAATGAATTTAAATCGCAAAAGGTAAGCAAATCACATTATGTGTATCACTACGGTGGAGTCAGATATGAAATACGGCCAGTTGAATTTAGCGACTTAAATGTGTCAAATTATAAGTTCACCCGGGAAGCTGATGGCAAGGTGGTAACATTGTTGCAGGATATTCAGGAGAAATTTGGGCAGTCTATGCCACCTGAAGTAGCCAATCTTCCCGATGATGCAGCCGTATTGTTATATAGAACAAATGATGGACAAGAGAGAGCCGCAGTGGCAGCACTCTGTTATAAAGTATATGATACCGAAGACCCTGTAGTGCAAAAAGTGCATCATAAGTCAATTATAAATCCTTTTCCAAGAAGAAGGTTAATTCGCATCATTCATAATAACTACTTCCGAAGATTGATGTATGGTAAAATCAAATTGCAAGTAAGTACTCAACCAATTTGTGTTGAAAAGAAGAAATTTCTGGCTCCTGACTCGCTGTTTGGTAATAATGTGTCTTTGTCAGTACGAAATACAGAAAACTCTATTCATACATTTCTGGAAGACCTTGGAAAAAAGCGAAAGGCATTGTTATTTGATGATAATGCAGGGTTTTATACGAATGCAATATTTGAAACACAGTATTATTTAGTGCCACAGACCGTATATAATATGTTTGGTAATGAGAAACATTTTCTTGGTCACTTAAGGGCGCAGGTAAATAGAACTCATCCTACAGAAGATGGATGGAATCCCATTGTGATTACTTATGACAACAGGAATAAGAGGAATGCCGTGGCAATTGGGTTTGAAATTTTACAAAAGATGGAAGAAAATATTAAGAAGAATAGCGGTGGGTATGCACTCATTATGCTTCCATCAGGAGTAGAAAAGGAACAACGCCAGCATGATGATTTAGCCGCATTAGTAGTATCTGAGTGCCTCGAAGAATACAATATTACTGCAAGTATCATGCACAGCGATACTTTGGAAGAATGTTTTTTATACACCGAAACTAATGGACAGAAAGGTTATGTAATAAAAAGAGAATTAAAAGGTAAATACGATGGCTATGTGAAAGGTGTTGCAATCAATCAAGTACTTCTGAATAATGAAAGATGGCCCTATGTTTTAAATTCACCTTTACACGCAGACTTAACAATTGGTATTGATGTAAAAAAACATATAGCCGGGTTCACCTTCATTGATAAATATTCAAAAAACATACTTACCAAATTCGATAAATCTAAGAATAAAGAACGTTTATCAGAAAGCCAAATTATTAAAATGCTTGTCAGGTATATTACTGTACAGAAAAATAATACGGCTAACCCTTTAAAAAAGATAGTTATACACCGTGATGGAAAATTATTTGCAGTTGAACGTACTGGAATATTTAAGGCTATTCAATTATTGAAAGAAAAGGGCATTTTGCCTGACGATGTTTCTATTAATATTGTTGAGATACCTAAACACTCAATACTTCAATTACGTCTTTTTGAAGTGCTTAAAGAGTATGATGTATTGCATAGCGACAATGACAACGGTTCGGTATTAAATCCTGAAATTGGCTCCTGGGTTAAGATAAATAACCGGGAGGCTTTTCTTTGTACAACAGGACGGGAGTTTAAACATAATGGAAGCTCTAATCCGTTATATATTAAATTCCCTTTTGGAAACATGGATATAGAGCACATTCTGGAAGACATCTATTATTTGTCATGCCTGGCCTACACAAAACCAGATGATTGCTCAAGGTACCCATTGACAATTAAAATAACTGACAGACGAATTAATATACTCGGCAGTGATTTTGATTTGGAAGCACTTGATGTTCTTAAAACTATTCATTCATAACATTAAACATACAACTATGAGCAATATTGGTATAAATACAAATTCTTTTCGCATTACGAGTAAGTATCTGGATATACTCAATGATTTTATTGTGAAGGCCAAAATACACCCTGAAATTACAGAAGCACGGCAGGAACAGCTCATTGATTTTGTATCCAAACTCACTGATGTAAATAATGCTGAACCTCAGTTTCAAATGCTGGCAAGTATAATTGAACGGGAGCTGCGGAACTTTAACAAAAGACCAGATGTTTTCTTTAGTACACTAATTGAAGATATCAAGAATAAAAACACAGAAACAGTTATACCTAAAATTGAAATGATAACAGAAGCTTTGGATGTTGAGAATAGTGAAGTTTTGGCAAAGATAATAGGCGATTAACTTATGAAGAATTATATTAACGGCGCAATCAGAGAGGCTATTGCCAAAGGTCGGGTCTTAATGTCAAAAATACCCGGTGCAAGAGAGCTTGGAGTGTATTTTCCATCATTAGCAACAATCGCAAACAGGGAAATTGAACAAATTATATCTGAACTTGATTATTTGTACAATGATGATGACTACAATGACCCCAAAAGTATAAGGCAGAAATTTTCTAAGTTCAAGCAACTTTCTGGCCGAATGTCTGATATTGAAAATGTAGTCATCGCCGCTATGAGCAGAAAAGCCGCTGACGATGAGTTTGTAAATAAACTTGTATATCAAATTTGTCAGGAAATAAATTATCCTCTGCAGACACCTGTAGCATCGTGTTTATCACAGAAATATTATCACATTTATCCTGACTACAATCTTATTTGCATACCACTTTTAGAATCGGAATTTGTGTTACACATTCCTGACATTTATCATGAGTTAGGCCATCCGCTTTTGTATTTAGAAAACCCAAAGCTGGATGCAATGCAAAATAACCTGGGTTTATTTAATGTTGAAGTGAGAAAGTACTTTGATGATGAAATAAAAAGGCGGGAGCTTAATAAAACGAATCAGGCAGAATTTGATTCAATTCATGTTTGGAAAGAATCATGGGTTGAAAAGTGGTCAGTTGAGCTGTTCTGTGATTTATTTGCAACATACACTTTGGGTCCGGCGTATATCTGGTCAAACATACACATGTGTACAAAAATGTCATGGGAGGTTTACAAAATTCCGACATTTCAAAAATCATCACATCCACCAGGCGAAGCCAGAATGAAAGCAATTTTGTATGGTTTGGAGTTAGTTGGGTTCAAGGATGTTAAAAAACAGATAGAAGCTAAATGGGATGAATTCAAAGTTATAGTTGACCATAAAAAGCCAACTGGATTTCCTGTAGCTGTACCTGATAAATTACTTAAATTGGCGGCAGAATTTTGTCTTGTTGGTACAAAACAAATTGGCTGCGACATCATTTCGCCTGAAGCAAAAGGTAAAGTATGTGAACTGTTGAATAATTCCTGGAAACAATTCTGGGCAGACCCTGAAAATTTTTATGAGTGGGAAAAGACAGCCGTTGCACAATTTAAAACAACCTTGTAAAAAGTGATATATTTATATGTGATGGATTATTGAAATTAAATTAATAAATATTGGCTCTATGTCTGATAAAATAAGTACGGCAAAAGAAGCGATAATAACTTTTTTTGACAAAGCAGAAGGTGATTATTGGAAAACACTTGATGAAATATCGGTACAAACAAAAATTGACCCTAATATTGTTGTCAATGTAATAACCAATTCCGGGGAATTTGTAAGGTCTTCTTATAGAAAAAAGGCCGGAGAGCCATTATTTACCTCAAGGCGTTTATTTAGAAATAAGGCACCCTTAATGGACAAGATTATAGGAACATTTAAGAACCGAATAGATTAAACACTATGCCTATACCAGAACCAGTTTTTATTTCCGGACTTGGGGGAGCCGCTGTTCAAATTCTTTATTTGATTGATGGCATGAATGCACCCAAAGACAGACGTCCTGATTTTAAATCAATCTTATACTATTTGGCTATAGTCTTCAATATTGCATTAAGTGTAATACTTGGATATGTTTATTTTGACGATGCACAAAAGCTTAATAAGATTGTGTACTTCCATATTGGTCTATCCGCTCCTTTAATTCTACGGACATTAGCCACTACTCTTCCTGAAGTTATACGGGCATCTAATTCTGGCAAAGAAGAGTAAAGAGTTAGTTGATTAAATTGGCAATACTATTCGGATTTGGGAGTAAGTCCTTTATATTCTTAGGAGTATGCTTTGAGGTTTTATTTTATAAGTAGCTTTATGCATATAACCAGAATAAATACTATTTCACTCAACTTATTTTACACTTTCCAAAACATCCACATAACTCAACTTCAATTTCGAAATCACCTTATCACAAAGCTCCTGATTGCTTTGCTTGCTCCAGTAATATTTTTCTGCTGCATCATCATAGTAGCGGTATACTTCCGTTACCTTTTGAAGAATCATGGTATCGGTAGATTTGATAACCTCTCTTAGTTCATCTATAAGTTCAGAAGCAGCCTTACCCTGGCCGGATAAAACCGTGGAGCCATAGTTTTGCAGGTAATGGTCCAATGTGCCGTCTTTAATTATTGTTTTAAGTACAATTCGGGTAAACAAATCCCGGTATTTAGAGCCTTTAAAGTCAGCATAGATTTTTGTTGCGTTGCCGGGTACTGCATTTCTTACTGCATATTCCATCACCCGCCGAAGGTTATGTGCCAGAACAAGAAATTGAATGTGCTGCAGGTTCTTTCCGGAAAAGACTTTATCGTACAGTTTTTTTGATTCAAATATTTCACTTACACGAGATATATAGGCCAGCGACATTTCTGAGCAGCATACAAGCACCTGCGCCAGCGTATCAATATAGATAGGTTCTTTCGTACTGTTGAAATACTTTTCTGTGAATTTTTCTTTAGCTTCCCTCATAAGATTTTCAAAGGCGCCTTCCTGTCGCTCATAGAAAATACCTGCATCTTTAAAACGATTTTCAAGAGTAATCTGTATTTCATCATTTGCCCTCAATGCAGCAGCCGACATAGAATTTTGCCTGTTATTGGCTTCTGCCACTTCTCGCCAGAGTTCCTTTTCATCGGTGGCAACAATCCGGATAGATACTGGTATCTTACCCCACACTCTCTCGTCCAGTTTATTCTTAGAAACAGCTTCCTGGTAAAAGAAATACGCAGATTTTATCGTTTGGCATCCGTTCAATACCGATGGATTAACTAACTCTGCTGTTTTATCTTTCTTCTTTACATTTATTTTAGTGGAGTAGATAGTGACTCCATTGTGTAAGAACCCGAATTTTTCCGGTGGAAATTTTCCGTTGTTAATCAAATCAAGTGTTTCCTTTATTTTCCCCGCCGGCCCTTTCACTTCATTTTTTTTGCCGTATAAAAACAGGCGGACATTTTTATCAAACAACTGGTTTCCTTTCATCTCATATAAATTAACCAGGTCGGCCATTTTACCAAAACCGGATAAAAAGGTGGAGTTATTCATTACAATTTCATCTGACCCATCAAAGTGGATTTGAAAAGGAGCGGCCGGCCTTCTTGAATCAATTTTACCAGCATCAACAAGATTGTTAACATTAAGAACAGAAAGTGAAAATGAAAAATTGGGATTGGTAAATTCCTGTTCAAAAGTTTTGAAAAGTTCCGCTTTATTCTTTTCGGCTTTGGTAACCAGTTCCTCTTCGCTTTCATCCGACAATGAGAGAATGTATGCGTTTATCTCAACAGAACGTTTTTTGAATCCTGTAATTGATTTTAATTTCTGGCTTAACCGTTTGGCAAGTACATCTTGTTCATCAGCAGCCGCTTCTATATTTTCTAAAACCAATGCCAAACGGGGAAGAAATTTTGCAAGTTCATTAATAGCTTTATTTATTTGATTGACATCTTCAGAATATTTTGCCTGAACCAAAGTCAAGACTACTTCACCCTGTTTTTCCTGGACATTAAAAGCATTAACACCCAAATCGAATAATGCGTCGGAGCTAAGCATAGTTGCTTCTTCATCCGATAATCTGAAATGCTGCTGGAGCCACCACGGAGCAAAATTGTCTTCATCTAAGCGGCCGAAATTGGTTCGTTTTTGAAATTCCCGTACTCTTTGTTTGATTGTTTCGGAAGTCATAAATACAGAAAGAAAAGGGTTGAATAAATTTTAATTGGCTGATAATCAAATATATGCAAATAAATTGACTATTTTTAATCTCCATTTATTGCTCAATAGATTGAAAATCAATGTCCTAAGGCGAAAGTTTAATTCCTTATGAAGTTCACAGGGTTTATTAGAGATATGGATGATTAGTTTAAGAGCTTTATCAATGAATTTGTATCAGGTAACACTTTCTTCATTTTATCCGGTGTTTTTCTTGAAGTTTTATAGGTTGCTACACCCATCGCCTTATCAAAACTCTTTATGGCAAACTCAACTACTGTATTATTTTTTTCTTTGCATAGAATTATACCAATACTTGAATTTTCCGTTTGCAGTTTTAGTCTTTCATCCAGCACATTCAGGTAAAAATTAAGCTGTCCTGCATCAGCAGGTTTAAATTTTCCTTTCTTCAGTTCAAAAGCCACCAGGCATTGTAGGTGGCGGTTAAAAAACAACAAGTCAATAAAAATTCATCACCATCCACTTCAAGCCGGTACTGGTTGCCAATAAAGCAAAAGCCTTTGCCCATTTGCAGGATAAAGTTGCGGATGTTTAAAACAACTTGTTGCTCAATGTGCCGTTCATCATCCAGTTCATCACCGGCAATAAAATCCAGCAGGTATTCATCCCTGAACATTTTAACCGCAGAGGGCCTTAAGTTTTCCGTTAATGTACCATCAAAATTGTTGGGTAGTTTACCTTCCTTGCCGTAAAGGTCGTTTTCGATATGGTGTTCCAGTACCGTTACCGACCAAAAATTAGAAGCAACTGATTGGATATAGAAAATACGGGCTTCCCAGCTTTTTATTTTGGAGATAATGGTAAAATGATGGGTGAAGCTGATGCTTGTGAAGGACTCATAAAATCCATTATTTTCAATTTGGTTCGTCAGTGCCGAACTAATTGAAAAATCACTTCCATAACCCCTTTTGTCAAATTGGTTCGTTGCCACCGAACCAATTACAATATGTGGCGCATAAACCTCTGCAAAAATCCTAATTTTTTTAAGATTGCCGGGAGAGAACCCTTTTAAACCAGGTAATTCTTTTTGCAGGTCTGCCGAAATTTGGTCAAGCACTTTGGCACCCCATTTTTGGGCCTTTATCTTCTCCGAAATCATCAACCCGGTTTTGAAGTATAGCATCAGTTGCTCCCGGTTAGCCAGCCTGGCTGCCACATACCGGCTCTGCACGATTTGCTGTTTAATAGACAAGATAAAATCCATATAGCTTTTATCAATTTTCATACTTCTCAATTTTATGTTTTTTAAATCGCTTAAAATCAGGCAATAAAAAGACCTGCTGGATTCTTATGCAATCATAAGATTCGCAAGTCTTGTCAAATCAGGTATAAAGTGGTTCGAGAATTGTACAGTTGGGTGCACAAAAGAAGGACAAATCGATAATTAATTCGGTTTGTCCTTCTTTATTTTGCCTGATATCCTTACCCGGCTTCTGATGATGCAGTACTGCCTTATTTATGTTGCTTTTGCCACATTAATTTTTATTTATGAATTAGTAAGTTTGGCAGTGAAAGATAAATACAATGATTTTTCTTCACTTGATTTCTTGCTCGTTATTTATTCTTTTGCTTAAAGTGCAGTTACGCAGGATATTCCATATCCGGTAGTTCTAAACCATTTCTGTTAACAAAACAGCTTAAAAAGACATCCTGCAAAACTTACACTCTTTTGTAATATAACCGACAGGTCCTCCCCCACATTCATTTTTACTTTGTTATCTCAAATTAATATTATGGATACAAACAGAAAAATCAGTCACCTGCATTTAGTGATGCAGTCAAAGGCACATGAAAAAAAAATCATAGGTGCATTTTGCACAATAATTTTAGTTTTCATAAGCTTATTTGTAACTGTTGATACACAGGCTCAAAAAAGTAAAAGCACTTATTTTAACAACCTTGATGCAAAAGGTGTAATTCTAGATGGTTATGATGCAGTTGCCTTTTTTACTGATAACAAACCGGTAAAAGGTGATGCAAAATTCAGCTATACGTATCATGATGCTGTTTATCAATTTGCTTCACAGGAACATTTGGATTTGTTTAAAGGCAATCCCGAAAAATATGCACCGCAATTTGGTGGCTGGTGTGCGTATGCTGTTTCATTAGGACGCATTGCTCCTATTGATGTTAATAATTTCTCCATTGTAGATGGACGTTTATTCATTCAGCACAACCAACGTGCTGTTAACGGATGGAACAAAGATGTACCGGGAAATATTGTAAAAGCAGATAAATACTGGCCCGATGTAGCTGCACATAACGGCAAGCAGATTACTACTGATGAAGAAAAGGGATTTTACAATAATATAAGTAACAATGGAGTAATTATGGAGGGTTATGACCCGGTTGCATATTTTACTGATAAGAAAGCTGTGAAGGGTACATCACAATATTCAGCACGTTATAATGGCGCTACTTATTATTTCGCATCTCAGGAACATGCTGATATGTTTAAAGACCATCCGGAGATGTTTGCTCCGCTTTATGGTTCTTTTTGTGGTTATGCCATGGCATTTGCAAGAAGAAGGCCTGTGAATCCTGAGTACTGGAATATAGTTGATGGTCATTTGATTTTGCAACATTCAAAAGGTGCCTGGGAATTATTTAATAAAGACATTCCAAAATTCAAGGCAGATGCAGATGTAAAATGGCCGCCCATTCAAAAAGAAAACGCAGGTAAAAAAGTAAAATATGATAAGCCTGTTTAAATCATCTTCAAACAAATACAAATGAAAAAATTATTCATTGCATTGGTTACATTCTTTACGGTAACTATTGCAAAATCACAAGTAACGCAACAGGCTAATATTACACTCGAAGCAGCAAAGAAAGTAGTGGCTGAAGCCGTGAAGTTTGCAAAAACTGTAAATGCTCCGGGTGGTGCCATTGCTGTAGTAGATAATGGTGGCAATTTAGTTTACTTAGAACGGTTGGATGGAACATTTGCTGCTGCAAGTGAAGTGGCAACAAAAAAAGCAAACACCTCTGCATTATTCAAAGCACCTTCTTCTAAACTTGAAAATGCCATCAATGGCGGACGTGGTGCTTTAATAACCGTTGGTCATACGTTTTTACAGGGAGGTATTCCCATCATCTTTAACGGCCAGGTAATAGGTGCCATTGGTGTGAGTGGCAGTGCAAGTGCACAGCAGGATGAAGATATTGCCATTGCAGGCAGCAAAGCACAAATTCAATAACTATGAGTAAGATTTATAAAATTATACGTATACAAATCATTCTCTTCTTTCTCAGTCTCATTGCGGTTGCATTGTTTGCACAGGAAACAAGACAGCTTTCTGTTGACAAACCGCAAGCGATTGCTGATTTAAAAACAACTGAAGGTGCAGCACTGGTTAATGCAAAATGGTTTGTACAAAATGCCCATGTAGTGGATGCTGATTTTAAAACACCCGGCCCCGGAACCAATGGTGATAAGCTGCCATTGTATCCAACCGGTACTGCTATTAAAACACATCAGCTACATCCGCAAATTGATGCTGCTGATTTTAATACCGGTTTTAAAGAAATAAAACCAACTGACTTAGAATTAAGACAAGGCACAGGATTATTTTCATTTGTATGGTATAAAGTTGATGTAACTATCCCTGCTACCATTGGTAAATTAAATACAACAGGTACTACTGCTGTATTTGAAATTGTGATGGATGATTACAGTGAAATATGGGTAAATGGAAAACAGATGCATGGCTTTGGTCAAAATGGAAATGGCGTCATCAGCGGTTACAACACAAGGAACCGTGTGATACTCAGCCACAATGCAAAAGCAGGTGATAAATTTTCTATTGCAATCCTTGGAATTAATGGAACAATGGGTAAACTCCCTGATAATTATATATGGGTACGCAATGCCGTGATTGATTTTTACAAAGATGGTTTACCTGTAAATAAATCATGGGCTGATGACGGAAAAATTTTTGTTATTGATGAAAAGCTCCATACAATTATTGCGCCCGGTACAAAGATTGAAAAGATTGCTGATGGATTTTCATTTACAGAAGGGCCTGTATGGCATCCTGACGGATACTTATTATTCAGCGATCCAAACACCAATACCATTTATCGCTACAATCCAAAGAATCATAATGTAACGGTTTACATGAGTCATAGTGGTTATACAGGTGCTGATATTGGTGAATACGGGCAACCGGGTAGTAACGGATTAGCGATTGATAAAGAAGGAAGATTGATTATTGACCAGCATGGAAACAGAAGAGTGATTCGTATTGAGAAGAAAGGGCCTGTTACGGTTCTTGCAGATAAGATTGATGGCAGGCGTTTTAACAGTCCTAATGATATAGTGCTGAAAAGTGATGGCAGTATTTATTTTACTGATCCTCCTTACGGATTGCCCGGTTTCTTCAATGATAAAAACAAAGAACTGGATTACCAGGGTGTGTTTCTGATTAAGAACGGAAAAGTATCAGTAGTTGCTAAAGATTGCGGCGGGCCGAACGGTATAGCATTTTCACCCGATGAAAAATATTTATATGTGGGCAACTGGGATATTAGGGATGTGCATCATACCAAAACTGTTTGGCGCTATGAAGTACAGGCAGATGGCACATTAAAGAACGGAAAAATATTTTTCGACTGGAATCTTACGGAAGATGATGAAGCCATTGACGGCATTAAAGTAGATAAGGAAGGAAATCTGTTTGTATCAGCACCCGGCGGTGTTTGGATTTTATCTTCCGATGGAAAATTATTAGGCAAAATTGTTACACCTGAACGTGCAGCCAATATGGCCTGGGGTGATGATGGAAAAACATTGTACCTCACCACCCATACCAGTTTGCATAAACTAAAGGTACTAACAGGTGGAAAGTTTAGTTGGGAGTAAGTTGAGAGTGTTGAAGCTCCGCCAAAAGCGGAGCTATTTTTCATTTTAAGTCTTATATCTATGTCTAAAAAGAAAATAGCCATTATTACAGGTGCCACAGGAAATCTTGGACTGGCAGTAACAAAAAAATTTATCGCTGAAGGATATAAAGTAATTGGTACAGCTGTACCCGATGATGCTACGCCTATGAACTTTAACGAAGATGAATTTGAAAAAGTGGTAGTGGATCTGCTCAATGAAGAAGCTGCAGCAGAGTTCATTGCTTCAGTAATTATGAAGTATGGCACTATTGATACAACAGTTCTAACGGTTGGCGGATTTGCAATGGGCCGTATCAGCGAAACTTCTGCCGGCGATCTAATGAAACAATACAAACTCAATTTTGAAACTACATATCATATTGCCCGGCCGGTGTTTGTACAAATGATGAAGCAGAACAAGGGCAGAATGTTTTTTATTGGAGCAAGACCGGGTTTATCTGCAGTTCAGAGTGAAAACATGACAGCCTATGGTTTTGCCAAATCTTTAGTGGTTCGGCTGGCGGAGTTAATAAATATTGAAGCCAGAGGAAAAAATGTAGTAGCAAGTGTTGTCATACCAAGTACGATTGACACACCGCAAAACCGCAAGGCGATGCCGGAAGCTGATTTCAGTAATTGGGTGAAACCGGAAGATATTGCCAATATTATTTATTATCACAGTACAGATGAGGCTCATTCCTTAAGAGAAACAATCATTAAGGTATATAACAATTGTTAACCCTTTTCACCACAGATGAATAAATCAAAACCATGCAACAAATTAACCGGTTTTGGATAGTATTAATTCTTTTTTTTCATAAGACAGGTTATTCACAAACTACAGCAACGTCGTGCATCAACAAATCTAAACCTCGCTATCTTCTTCCCTATCCTGCCGGCAATAGTTATTTTCTGTTGCAGGGGAATTGTGGCAGGCATAGTCATTTTGAACACCAGCAATTTGCCTATGACTTTCGCATGCCGGCAGGTTCCATCGTTACAGCAATGCGCTCAGGCAGAGTTGTAAATGTGAAAGAGGAATTTCCTGATAATACCAATAAAAGCGATTCGCTCAATTTCCTGATCATATTACATGATGATTCTACCGCATCCCGTTACCTGCACATTACCTATAATGGAGTTTTAGTAAAAAAAGGAGATTACGTAAAAGCTGGCGATACCATTGCACTAAGTGGTAATTCAGGTATAAGTACAGAGCCGCATCTTCATGTTGATATTACAGGTTATTGCACAAAATCACCCTGCCAAACACTACCTTTTTCATTTATTAACAGCAATGATCCTGTTCCTTTACAAGGCAGAACCTACCAGGCTTATAAAGTAAAGAGATGGCGATTGAAGTAAATGAAGCTTATGTAATACAGCTTACATTTTAAGCTGTTATAAAACCTAAGTTTGAGTTATAATTATTTTTTCTGCCATGAATCAAGATTCTACTATACTTCATCAAAAAAAGATTCTGATTACAGCCGGCCCCACAAGGGAAGCGATCGATCCGGTACGCTATATCAGCAATCACTCATCAGGCAAAATGGGTTATGCACTGGCGCAGGAATTTCTCAACCGTGGTGCAAATGTTGTTTTAATATCGGGGCCTGTTTGTTTGCAATTGCAGCACGAACGGCTGCAATTGGTACTGGTACAATCGGCAAATGATATGTACATGGCCTGTTGCCGTTTTTTTGAAGAAGTGGATATAGCTGTATTTGCAGCGGCTGTTGCAGATTACCGCCCTGCTGAAATGGCTCAGCAGAAAATTAAAAAGAATGAAGATTCCTTTACAATTAAGATGGTGAAGAATATTGACATCGCATACGAGTTCGGCAAAATAAAACAACCGCACCAGGTTTCTGTTGGTTTTGCACTAGAAACAAATGATGAAGAAGCTAATGCTATTGGTAAACTGAACAAAAAGAATTTTGATATGGTAGTGCTTAACAGCATGAACGATGCACAGGCGGGCTTTGGGTATGATACAAACAAAATCAGCATCATTAAAAAAGATTTATCAGCAGCGGTATTTTCATTGAAATCAAAAACAGAAGTCGCTTTTGATATTGCTGAAACAGCTGTAGAATTGCTGGCTGCTAAGAGGGAATTATCATCGTTGTTTTAGAGAAGTTGTTAAACAGACGTGTTAGGTTTCTCAAAACCTAACACGTTTTATATTTTTTACGGCTTGCAATAAATTAACTCTTCATTTTCTTTGAACCAGCTTAAACCACCGGTGCGTTGCAATGCTGATTTTGTATTGATGTAGAGTACCACCCAGTCGTCATACTTTACTGCTCTTGCATGGAGCTTTACAGGGTCAGCTACATAATCCTGAACAAAATCATTTACAGGTTTGCCATCTTCATCAACCAATAAATAATACAAAGGTCCTGCATCACGCTGACGCACATAAAATACCGGGCTGATACCCCCGGCAATACAACGAATGGCACAATCTTTATGCGGTTTGCCACGGCCGGGCTTCATGACGCCGAAATAACATTTGGGGTCGAGTATTTCACCAATTAAATCAACAGTGCCTAATTCTTTTATTTCAGTATTTAAAGGAGAAGTATTTGTTTGCACTGCAACCAAGGGTTTATCATGTTTGTCAATTTGAAACAATGTTTTACCATCGCTGTAAATGAGAGTACCCTTAAAAGTAAGTTGATGCCCGTTAAAGCTGATGCCCTTTTGCTGCTCCAGTTCATTGATGATTCCCTGTGCGCCAAATTTTCCATAACCCACTAATGGCATGGTAATAAACTCTTTCCTGCCGTTTGCATCAGTCTTTGAAAATACTTTAACGGATGGTACCGGATAATTTTGATAGATACCTGTTACTTCAGTAAGAATTCCGTATTCAAATACCGCTGTTGAAAATTTCCGCTGCTGTAAGGAAAGTACAATACCAAGCACTAGTACAAGTATGCCAATCACCAGCAGAAATTTCCTTGCATGTGTTACAAAACTTTTTGGTGCTGTGTTCATCCAGCCGATATAAAATTCTTCATTCATTTCTTTCCTGTTTTAAATTCAATTAATAAAGTGGAGCACCCTCTTGCTCTGTACCTTCAGCAAAAGGTGTGGGATTAAGCCACACTTTATTGTCAATTACTTTCACTTCATACGTACTTACTTTTTCTTTAAACGGCGGAGGTGATTGCCCGTTTTGCGGCAGGTATTGATAACCATGCCAGGGACAGGTAATACATCCGTCAATAATTTTTCCTTCACCCAAGGGGCCGCCCTGGTGCTTGCACACATTGTGTACAGCATATAATTTGTTTTCATGCCGGTACACGGCAATACGTTCTTCATCAAGGCAAAATATTTTGGCCCTGCTGTTTTCAATTTCATTGGCTTCACACACATATACAAAACCATTTTGCTGAACGGTGAATTTCATTTTGTCAATCTTCCGCTCTTTTAACCCGGCTGATAAATGAAGGGTGATTAATGAAGCCGTACCTGTAAATAGTATCCAAACAAACACCGGGTTCTTCTCAAGTTGAATAACACCCAGCATTACATGCATCACAATCAATACATAAGCAACATATACCATCATGTGCAGTGATTTCCAAACCATGGGTGATAAATTATGCAGCCAGAAATCATGACTGGTAATGGCCATGAGTAAAAGAATCAGTAACGCCAGCAAACCCAGTAACTGGAAAGGGAAAGCAGGAAGGTTACCAAAATTGGTGTTAGATGTAAGTAATGAAACAAGAGGATTGGTATTACTTAAACTGTGAAATTGAACAATGCTGAAAATACCATGCACTGCTGCAAAGCAAAACATCGTAACACCCAAATGCCGACGGTTATAAAGAAAGGGCAGGAATTTTTTATTCAATCTTGTTAAGGGGCCAATGGCAAGGATGATGTGCAATAGCAACAGCGCCAATGTGGAAGTGCTGCGTATGAGTAATGTTTCAAACGTAGCTTCACTGTTGAAAATAAGTGTGAGGCTTATGAACAGCAACAGATAGCTGAAGCAAAACAAAGCAATCAGGCTGTCATATATTTTCTTTTGGCGGTTCCAGCCAACGGCACTGTAGGCGGTACTCATAGTGAAAAGTTGATGGTATCAATAATTTGTTCGTGTATAAAATCGTATAACTCCAAGTGATATTTTTGTGAAGTACTATCGTATTTCAATGGAAATCGATAGTGCCCTCTTGTTTCAATTCTGCCGGTTAAAACCCTTTGCTCGTTTGCTTGTACCTGGTAAATTAATGCCGAAGGAATACGCAAAACAACTTTACTCCACCATTCCAATTGCAAATCACCTTTGCTGTTTGTCCGTATCTCAACTTCGTAATGAGAACGTTTGATTGTTTTTAGCAGTACAGGTAAAGATTCGGGTTGAGCTACCTGAATTGCTTTCACAGGTTCAAATTGCGGAATAAACAGCCACGATAGCAATAACAGAATTGGAACTGCTGTTGCAATAAAACTCCAAATGATGCGATGACGTTTACGAAGCGGCTTGTTCATGAATTTATATTTCGATAGACTATTGTTAGAATATTTTTTTTAACCTTGTCAGATTCAATGCAGAATAGAATTCAAAACGTACAAGTGTCACGCTAAAGACGTGATGTACCATACGACGCAACAGCAGTTCAATTATTATTCTTCAGCCGGTAACAGCATCTTTGTATTTCTCATCTTTCTCCACTTGAATAGTAACACCGGCCATAAAACAATTACTCCCGGTGTAATAATGAGTTTAAAACCGATGCTGCCGCCTTTTGCTGTTTCATCAACCACATAAATGCCACGTAATAAAAATGCAATTGCAAATACTGCACCTGCTATGAGGTAAATAAATACCAGCCATACAATTATTACTGCTATCATATAACTGCAAAGAGATGAAATTATAATTGAATACTCTGTCTGTTAAGCGACGCTTACAAACAAAAAATCCCGCAACAAATATTGCGGGACTTTTTCTTGCCGGTGGTTAAACCTTGAGCACACTGTTCCAGCCGTTGAATCCATCCGGCTCACGCACAGGGTTGTCGATATCTTCCACCCACATTTTGTCGTCAATAAAAAACTTGTATTTGTAAGTTCCTTTTGGCAGCATGGGTATTTCAATTTTCCATGTGCCGTTTTTTCCCGGTTCCAGCAACAGTACATCCTGCGCCCAGTGATTAAAACTTCCGGCAAGCGAAATTTGTTTTGCACAGTCATTGGTAATAAAAAACTCAATGCTTTTTTTCTTTTTGTGCAGGAGTGGGCTTTCAACCGGTTTCATAATAACCTCCTTTTTTATAACCTGTAATAATGCATGGCGGGCACGTATATAACCAAAACCTTGTTTTTCAATAGGCATATGGGGCAAACGTTTAGCAGTGGAGTACAGAATTTTACGCACCATGGCAGGTGTAAGTAATGGGTTTACCTGCAGCAATTGTGCAATAACAGAACATACAATTGGTGCTGCAAATGATGTGCCATCCACATGCATGTAATCTTTTGAAAAGAACTTGGTTTGCTGGATTTTTTCACTGAGTAATTGCCTTATAAAAGTTACATCATTTCCGGGAGGGTTTCCAAATTTTTCATGTAAATAATTTTGCACAACTGTGGAGTTGCCCATCAACTGCTCATCGTTCATTGTAAATGCATCATTTAAAAATTCTGCTTCTGCTTTTTCATCAGTACCGGGAAGTACCGGCGCTGCAATCCAGATGGCATTGGCCACCAGTTCAGGCTTGTACAATCCATCCACAGTAATTCCAAACGAAGAATGATACGGTTGCAGTTCTTCACTCAAAAAATTATTATCATCAATACCGCCAACACTGATTACATGCACTGCGTTGGCCGGTGGTTTAATAGCAGCATGCTCATCATTACCAACCGCAGCAACAATGATGATGCCTGCTTCAATCAACTGCTCTGCAAGCCTGTCAACTTCTGATTGATGATAGCTTGTTGGTTCATCATCGCCAAGGCTCATATTTACAATACGGATATCATACTGTTCATGATGCTGAAGTACCCATTGTAATGCTTTGCAAATATTTTCAGTTGTAATTCTTCCTTCATTGTTCTGTACTTTTAATAACACCAGTTCGGCATCGCAGGCAATTCCTTTATACAAACCATTGCTGCTGTAACCATCGCCTGCACAAACAACACTCGTCATGGTGCCATGCCATGCAGATGGATGCGGTTGCATTAAGAAATCTTCATTGGCAGATGGGTTCGTAATATCAACCACCTTCTTTACACGGTTGCGTGTTTTGATTAAATCATCATGCAAATAAAAACCGCTGTCTATAAAACAAATCGTAACACCTTTGCCTGTGTAACGGGTATCTGCATCCAGGCGTAAGGGCGTTGGAAGAATAATAAAATCATCAGGGCTTTTCACTGGAAAATAAGGCCCTACTTCCGGCAACAAACGTTGCTGCATAACAATTTCTGTTTGATAATAATCCACGCAGCGGCTGCACAACCCATCTTCCACCGCCCATTCAGGATTCTGCGTTTTAATTTTTTCCAGCACCAGTTTTTCATTTTCTGTATGAAATCGAAAAAGCAGTTTGCTTACTGCATCGCCGCACAAAGGACATATCAAAGAATTATTTTGCATGAAGCTGAAATTATTTTTTGTTACCTGCTGTAGTTTTTCATGGCGTCTTCGTTGTGTCACTCACTTCATCGTTCAGTTCATTGTTCAACAACTTTTGTACAACTGCTTTTGTAAATGCGGATATACTTCTGCAAATTGTATCCGGTTTCGAAAACCTTTGCACAATTTGATTACAGTGTTTGTACAATCTTTACCGCATGCCCATCCGGGTCTTTTACAATAAAAGAAATCGTATGCTTATTTTTTAATTGCTGATGCACTAATGTCTTTGAAACAAAAGAAAACCCTTCTGCTTTTAGTTTGTTATATATTGCTTCCGCATCATCAACAAACAAAATGGTTTGCCAAAACCATAAATCATCGGCTCTAGTATCAGCAGGATAAAGTTGGCCCGGCCCGGGTAACAGGTATTCTAAAAATTCAACACCTATTCCTTTTGCTGCACGGTGACCTGTAATGTGTAATGATGCTCCTTCTACATTATTCAGATGCTCCTGTTCATTTCCTTTGTTATAACTTTCGCCTTTGTATTCAATTCCTAAGAGTGTTGTATAAAAATGATGGCTTCTTTCAGTATTGCTCACACCAATGGCTGTATGGTCAATGCCCAAAAAAATTTTATCTGCAGGCTTATGCCATTTGGTTTGTCCTTTATCTTTTGGAAAATAAATCAGCTCCAGGTTATGGTTATCAGGGTCGTGAAAATAAAATGCTTTAATTCCTGCTGCTGCAGGAATACTTGCAGGTAATGTTTGGGGCGATGTGGAAACATGCTCCACATGATACTTTCTCACCTGTGCATAGGCTTTCTCCATATCGCTCACCACAATGGCAATATGCTGAAAACTTAAATCATTACTCTTCTGATTTTCAGGAATACTGCGGCCGCCGGCAGTTAAATAATCAGTGAGTTCAATAAACTCATCACCCAGTTGCATACGTACAATACGGATGTTTACACCAAATAGTCCTGTGAGTTGTTCTGCTTCCCTACCCTGCATTTCTGTATCAGCTACTTTTTTAAACCCAAGTACTTCAGCATAAAATTTCTCTGAACGGACCATGTCTTTTACTGTTATGGCAACAGCATCTACAGATTTAGTTTGTGCAGTTACAACAGATTTAAAAAATAATACATAAACGAAAAGCAAAAAATAATTTTTCATTTTATAACTGTTAGGTTGAATGATTTTGATTTTTGTTTTTGGAAACGAAGAAATACTTCTGAAGCCAGCAGCATACCTGCAAAAGGCATCAGAAGATAAATCCAGAAAGCTGTCCATATATCAGCCGGCAACGCACTGGCAAGTGAACGTGCAGGGTTCATTCCAAACCCGGATATCGGACCGGCAACAATCACCCAGGTACAAACCAGGCATCCGGCAAATATTCTTGTATATTTTTTTAAATGCTTGTGATACGAAGTAAACAACACCATCGTCATCGTAATAAATGCAATTACAAGTTCAGTAAGTGCAGCAGCAGTAACTCCGTATTGACCGGGAACAGTAACAACTGAAGAAACAGGTGCAGAGGTCAGCAACTCACCCATTACAACCTGCATTAAAACAACAGCAAGCGTACCACCTGCAATCTGAAATACAATAAAGAATAATGAATCGTATATACAAAGCCCGTTTGTTCTTAAAAATGTTAGTGTAACGGCAGGGTTAATGTGAGCACCACTGCCTGCAGTGAAGGGCGAATAAAAAATAAATAATGCAGTGCATCCCATGGCTACACCCATCAGAATGTTCCGTTCAGCATCTAAATTTAAAAGTTGGTGCCACGAACTTTTTTCAGAAAACAGCATAGCACCAAAGAAACAGGCTGATATCATGAAGATACCCAGTCCCAAAGCTTCCTGCAGATAATGAATGTGGTTTTTTCGAAACGCTGCTTTCAGTTGACTGAAGCCGCTTAAACCACGATTTACCTGTATGGGCATTGCACGCATAGTACAAAGAGAATGCAAAGGAATCATGTAGGTTGTCGGCCTGTTGACGCAAGCGGCTACTTTTTCAACTCAAGCTCAATGGTAATACCTGCAATCAAAAAATGCTCTTTCCGGTTTCCATTGGCATATATATACTCCATATGCGGTTTAACTGTTTTAGTATTTAACATGAGCCCTCCACCGCTGTTAAAATAAAGCTGTTTACTTTGTATGGTTTCAACACTACTGCTTTCTTTTTCAACTGAAACACTGAAACCGGTTAACGGATAAACCACCAGGAATTTGAAGGGATGCAGGTAATAATGAACATTAAAATCATAATCCCAAGATGAAAGAAGGAATTCTCCGGTTTCTTTCGTTTTCCGGTGCTCAAAAAAACGGTTCACTTCAAAACCTGCATTTAAGTTTTCAGTGAAATGATAAAATACACTCAGGTTTGCGCCATGTACCTTTTGTGATTTATTTCTTACTGCGGCTACATCTATGCTGATAGATTGTGCTTTTGAATAACCTATGCAGAGAATTGAAATAAAGAATGCTGTAAATCGTTTTTTCATAATGTTAACTGTGTTCTTTAATTTCTTTCAATTCTTTCGCTAAAAAATAGTTCAATGCCGTGCGTAGTACTGCTATTGCAGCCAGTTTACCAATAGCATCCCAGCTTGGTGCAACGGCTGTGGCTAATACATCTGCCCCCAGCAATAGCTCCAATGAAACAGCAACTGCACTTCCAAAACGCACACGGATGTTTTCATTTGTTTGCTGCTTTATTTTTAAGAAAAGCTGCAGCAGGTATTGATATATGGTTTTTAATACTGCAAATCCAATAATGATTGCAGCCAGAATTTCAACCGCATGGCTAATACTGATGGTAATATGTTTAGCTAGTTCTTCCATTTATTTATTTTAAAAGGCGCTTCTTAAAAAGGAAGCGCCGTACTTATTCTATTAACATGAGAAATTTATGAACCCAGCATCTCAAATTTTTCTTTAATTGATTTTTCTTCTTTATACACATGATGCAGAATATGATTACCCACACGTAGTGCATTGGCTGCAATCGTCAACGCCGGATTAAATGCACCGCAACTTGGAAAGAAGCTTGCATCTACCACATACACATTTTCCAGGTCATGTGTTTTGCAGTTTAAATCCAAAACAGAGGTCTTCGGGTCATTACCAAAACGAAGTGTTCCGTTTTGATGGCTCATACCGCTTATATCCAAATCATAACCACTCCATTGTACATCTTTATAATCAGTATCAATTTCTCCCAGTTTTATAAAAGTTTCTTTTAATTTTTCTTTCAGCTTTTCATAGGCTGTATAATTGGTTCTGGTATAATTTACCTGAATGCTTCCATCATCACGAAGTGTTACACGGTTGTTTTCATTGGGCAAATCTTCAGCGGTTAACCAAAAATCAATACTCATTTCTTTCAGCTCGTTATAGGTTTTACCGGGAAATAATGTTTCACCCATCCATAAAATGGTATCAGGGTCATTACGGCCCATCAATTGTATTTCTCCCAATGGAAATTCACTGTCAGCAGCGCCATGATAAAAGTCTGCAAGTCCCAGGCTTTTTTGAAACACACTGTCGTTCTTCTTTTTGGTAAATGCTACCAGGCAGCCATTGTGATGCAGCATCAAATTTCTTCCCACCTGGTCGCTGCTGTTGGCAAGTCCGTTAGGATGCTGTTCATTAGCACTTCTTAAAAACAAAGCAGCACTGTTTACCGCACCACAGGCCACAATGATTAAATCACTGCTGAAGAATTGCTCCTCACCATCAACGATAGCTTTTACATTGGTAACTTTACTTCCTGTCTCATCAGTAATGAGTTTCTCAACATAAGCATGTGTTATCATCGTCACATTATCGTTGTTGAGTGCATTGCGTAAAGCAGATGTTTGTGCATCAGCTTTTGAATCTGTAGGGTCAGGAAAACCATCAAAGTTTTCAAGCTTTACGGGAGATTCATTTATGGAAATATCCTGCGGCAGCTTCATTCCCATTGGCAATGGAAAGGGACGCAAACCAATTTGCTCCATCTTCATTGCCAAATCAATTATCACCGGTTCATATGCCAGTGGTGGATAACGGTATTCACTTCTTGCTTTGGGCTCAGTAGGGTCGCTGCCACGTTTGCCATGCACATGATATAAAAATTCTGCTTGTGTATAATAGGGTTCATACACATCATAACCCAATGGCCATGCAGGTGATATCCCGCCATAATGTTTTACTTCTTTAAAATCACTTTCACGAAAGCGAAACATAGCAGCACCATAAAACTTAGAGTTACCACCTACGTTGTAATGAATAAAAGGTTTAAAGGGTTTGCCCTCATTGTCATACCAATTTTCATCCGGCCGGTATCTTCCTTTTGTTACCACTTCATGTGCATCCCAGTTTTCCTTTTCTTTAGGTACAAAACCGCCACGTTCCAGTATTAAAATTCTCTTTCCGCTTTGTGCAAGCTTATATGCAATGGTACCGCCACCGCTTCCGGTACCGATGATGATGATATCAAAATGATTTTTCATTCTTAAAATTTGAAATACAAAATGAATGCAATCAAATCATTTCAATTGTCGAATGGCCGACGGAATTAAGAAAAATGCCTGGGGCTGTCGGCAGCTGTACATTTACCAGCTATTATCCGGCTTTTCGTTACAAGCTCCGTTTCACTACGCTTTTCACTTCAATCCGGCAGCCTGTGGTCAATAGATTTTTTACTCATCTCGTCATTCAATTGACAAATGCCTTTCCTTTTTCTTCTCAATTTTACAGTTGCAATAAACCTTATCTGAATGAAATATATTTCAGCAATAGCATTTCTTCTTTTTATCATCTCTTGCACAAAAGGAAGATTCATCAGTGATGAAGGCAACCTCGTTCCCTTAACAGTAGAAAAAGATTTATCCTTACCTGCAATCACTATTTACGGCACTCAATTTCATGCAGAAACCTTTGGCAACCCAGCCAACAAAATGCTGGTGATACTTCATGGCGGGCCGGGAAGTGATTACCGTTACCTGCTCAATTGTAAAGCTTTTGCAAACAATGGTTATTATGTTGTTTTCTACGACCAGCGTGGTTCAGGTTTATCAAAGCGTCATACTCAAAGCAGTTATTCCATTCAACTGATGATTGATGATTTGAAAGCGGTTATTGTACATTATAAAACATCTGCATCACAAAAAATATTTCTGTTGGGGTATTCATGGGGAGCCATATTGGCTACGGCTTATATCAATCAAAACCCACAATCAGTAAATGGCGTTGTACTTGCAGAACCCGGCGGCTTTAAATGGCAGGATATAAAAGATTATGTAACCCGTACAAGAGATGTTCGTTTTACAAGCGAAGTAGTGAGTGATGCGTTTTATACTGACCAGTTTCTTACTGCAAAAAAAGATGAGCATGCTGTTCTTGATTACAAACTGGGTTTGCTGGCTGCGGCTGATGGAGCAAAAGATAACCCAACAGGCAATGAAGATGTATTACCATTCTGGAGGGCAGGTGCTGTAGTAAACAAAGCATTATTTGATTTAGGAGAAAAAGAAAAACCTGACTGGACAACCAATCTTCAATCATTTACCACAAAAGTATTGTTTGCTTACAGTGAAAGAAATAAAGCCTATGGTTTATCGCATGCGCAACTTGTTTCATCAGCTTATCCCAATGTGCAATTAGTAAAAATTAACGGGGCCGGTCATGATTTCATCAGCTTTCCCGGTGGATGGGCTCAATTTTATCCGCTTGCACTCACTTATTTAAACTCACTTTAAATGAAAACATTTATTTCTGTGTTGGTCATTGTAATGATTGCATATAATTCAAATGCACAAACCATTAATTGGCACACATTACAAAAAGAACAAAAGCATATTCTAACAGCAAACCTTGCTGCAGATTATGCTTTGGACTATGGCGTTGGATATGGATATCAACTGTCGTCCAGATTTCCCATTCTACTAAATGCTTCTTTCTCTATTCCTTCAGGAAATATTATTACGGATGATTATAAAACAAAGATTGGCGGACAGCTCAACTGGCTTAAAACAAAAAACTTCTATTTCAGCTCACAACTTCAGGGCATTTTACGTCGCTACCAAAACTGTTATGCCCGATTGCTAAACTTTGGCTCCGTTATTTCAACTACGGCAGGTTATTATAAACCGCATTGGTTTATTGGTGCTGATGCAGGATTTGATAAAGCGATTATAACTCATTTCAAACACTCTGCGTTATACAAATCAAATTTTCCCGGTGTGAAAGATGGTTGGTATGAACCATCAACAGGTGGTAATTTTTATTATGGACTTCAAACCGGATACTCAATTAAAAAAGCTGATATTTATGTGCGTGCAGGAAAATTAATTGAGCAGGATTTTGAAACAGCACCTATGCTTCCTTTTTATGCAGAACTTGGATTGAATTTCAAATTCAAAAAATAAAATGAAATCCGTTTTTCTTGTTCCTTTACTTCTTTATAACATTACAGGCAAAAGCCAGCTAGTTGATACAACCGCTTATCGAATCACTGTAGAATCACCTGATTCAACCAATCAATTCTTCAAAAAAGACCCCTTATGGCGTGGAGCTGATGGCGCAGCATCCGTTGATTTGGGAAATGGAAAAATACTCTGGCTTTTCAGTGATACGTTTATTTGTACCGACAGTTCAGGATTAAGAACAAAATCAACCATCATCCGTAACAGCATTGCAACACAGAAGGGAAGCAATATTAATCATGCATCTGTAAATTTTTACTGGAACAAATCCAAAAAAACACCTGATGCCTTTTTTAAAGCAAAAGGTAAGTCTTGGTTCTGGACAGGACATGGCATAAGAATAAAAGACAAGCTGCTTATTTTTTTAATTAAAGAACGAGCTGTAAAAACAGGACTAGGTTTTGAAGCTGCTGGTTGGTATGCTGTACTTATTTCAAATCCTGATGAAGAACCTGCTGCATGGAACATGAAGTATATTAAAGGGCCTGATACCTTTGGAACAATTGCAGGTTCAGCAGCAGTTCTAAAAGACGAAACTTATCTGTATGCCTATGGAGCTGTTGAGCCATCTACACATGAAGTTTACCTCCTGCGCTGGAGATTAAGTGAAGCATACCAGGGAGAATTGTCTAACATTGAATGGTGGATAAATGGAAAATGGGCAACAAGAAAAACAAAACTGCCAGTTCCGGAACCTTTGTTTAAAGGAGCTACTGAATATTCTGTTCATTACGACAGTGTATTGCACAAATACATACAGGTGCAGTCCTTTGGTTTTGGTGAAGCAAGTGTGGGTTTTAGAACAGCAAATCAATTAACCGGGCCGTGGACAGAACCAGTAATGATTGATACGCCTGTTTACACAGGTATAAAAAAACCATTAATGTATGCAGCAAAAGCACATCCTCAATTAGAAGGGAATGGAATTTACATCACTTATAATATTAACAGTGTTGATTTTGAAGAGTTGCTTACGAATCAAAGTATTTACTTTCCCCGATTTCTGCTGCTTAAATTCCAAAAGTGAAATTGATAGTAATTTATGAACGCTCTTCATCTTAAATAAAATTATCTGTGTAAGTTTATCTCTAAAACTTCTTATAATATGAAACCAAAACAACAACGAATACTGATTCTGTTTTCGATAAGTATTTTTATTATAGGGGTACTGTTTGCACAGCAGAGACCTTCGCAAAATCATACAAATAAAAATTCAACAGCCTTTTCAAAAACTCCTATTGCACTTTTGGGTGTTTATCATTTTGACAACCCCAATCAGGATCAGTTCAATGTAAAATCAGATAATGTTCTTTCAGTTAAAAGACAAAAAGAGATTGAGCAATTAGTTATCCAACTGGCCCGTTTTAAACCCACACGTATAGCGCTGGAGTTTGATAAGAACAGAAACCTGGGTGATTCACTGTACCAGCAATACCTGAGAGGAGAAAGGCAATTAGGCGCATCTGAAGCGGAACAAATTGGTTTTCGCCTGGCAAAGTATTTAGGCCACAAACATATTTATAGCGTTGATGAACGAAGACTGGAACTTGATTTTAACCCCGGCCCGCTGGCACAGGATTTTGCTCCCCTGCTTGAAGAATTATCCAAAACAGGAAATGAGATTATTGGTCAGATAAATAGCTGGGTAAACAAATATACCATTGGAGGCGTTTTATCCAGGTTAAACCAGCCGGAATTAGACAAACTCAACCTTGATATTTATTACCGCTTTCTTTTGCCCATCGGGAAAGATACGCTGCAACCAGGTGCTGATGCCGTAACAAGCTGGTATAAACGTAACCTCTATATTTTCCATCATATAAAAGAAATTATCAGTAAGAATAAAGAGGAAAGAGTATTGGTTATCTTCGGGCAGGGACACACCGCTATGCTTAAACAATTTCTGCAATCCTCTACAGAATTTGAGGTAGAGGATATTCAGCAGTATCTGCCTAAAAATTAAAAAGCAATTATACCTGGATTAACACATAATCTCTTTTGCATTTGCTTTACATTTAATAAATGAAACCACTCCGCATCGCAATTATTCAGCATCGTCCTGTGCATCTGAGTTTAAAACTATGTATTGAAAAAGCATTGGCCTTATTGCATGAAGCAGCAAAGCAGGGAGCACAACTCATTGTATTTGGTGAAAGCTGGCTCAGCGGTTATCCGGCATGGATTGACCATTGTCCAGAAATGGCCAACTGGAACAATGAAGCTGTAAAAGATGTGTTTGCGCAAATGCATGCAAACAGTGCTGTCATAGATGGGGAAGAAATAAAATGGCTTTGCGGAACTGCGAAAGAACTGGGAGTAATTGTTGGTCTTGGCTTTAATGAAAGAATAAAGCAAGGCCCGGGAAGCGGCACCATTTTTAATTCTTTCATCATTATCAATGCTGAAGGTGCAATTGTAAATCATCACCGTAAACTCATGCCCACCTTTAATGAAAAGCTTTTGTACGGGATGGGCGATGCAGCAGGACTTAAAACAGTGGAAACGGATTGGGGAAGAATGGGAGGATTAATTTGCTGGGAACACTGGATGCCTTTAAGCCGACAAACACTGCATAATGAAAATGAAATTATACATCTCGCTTTATGGCCAACTGTTGGTGATATACACCAGGTTGCAAGCCGGCATTATGCATTTGAAGGAAGATGTTTTGTAATTGCTGCCGGACAAATTATGCAGGTGAAAGATATTCCTGCCGGACTTACATTGCCGGAACATTTAAAGAATACACCCGATAACTATTTACTCAAAGGTGGCAGTTGTGTAATTGACCCGAAAGGAAATTATTTATTAGCTCCTCAATTTGATAAAGAAAACATTCTATACTGCACAATTGAGAATTTTGACACAATCATCAAAGAAAAAATGACACTGGATGTAACCGGGCATTACAACCGTCCGGATTTATTTGAATTTACAGTGAACAGAAAAAGAAACAATTAATTCTTCAAACTTCTAAATATTAAAAGTGCCGTTCCTGCATAACCGGGTGCATTTCTCTTTTATGCTTTGATGGAATAGTATAACTCCAGGCTAACTGCACAAGATATAAATGCAATACATCTTTATTACTATTTCTTACAACAGAATTAATACCCACACCGGTTTCTAAACGACCGAATGATTTTACAGGGAAGCCATATCCGGTATAAATCCAGTTTTCAGCAAGCAACGCATTACGTGGACCGGAAGTAATAAAATAAATTTCGTTATTAATTTGCCAGTATGTTTTTTTAAAAGGTCTGATTAACCCGGCCTGGTAACGGGCCCTTGTTCCAAAAGCGTCATGATTAGCCGGATAACTAAACCATCTTTGCTCCAGTCTTGCCCGTTGATAAAATTTTAATTTCTTTCCTGCAACAATCAACTGTACCTGCTGGACCAATCTGTGTTCATTACGCCAGTTATCATGGAAAGGGTTGTTACGCTGGAAACCGTAACCACCGCCAATTTTGACAATGACTATTTAATTTATACGTTGCCAGGAGCTGGCTGTAAATCTCCAGCAGGAGCGGATTGTAGGGAACAGACTTAACTGTATAATGTCCTTCCCTTACTTTAAAAGCCGTTAAGAAATTTATATCTGTTTTTTTATTGATGGCATAAGAAACAGAAAGCGAAGGAGTATAACCCGGGAAATGCAAATCCTGTGCCTTTATATTTTCTTTACCAAGAAGAAAAATAGTGATGGATGCAAGTATTAACTTTTTCATCAGCACTAATCTTACGCCTTTTCCGTTTTCTTTTTCTTCTTAGCAGGCGCCTTCTTTTCACTTGCATCATGCAGTTCATATTCTTTTATTACCCGCAGCACTTCTGCCACCCCCCATGCCTGCGCCACACAACCCCGTGGGTGATGCGGTGCATCAGCATCAAATATTTCAGAAACAGAACCAATGCATCCTTCATTCAAATGGTATTTAAAATTGTCAATTACCTTTTTAACTTTTGACTTTTTACTTTTCACTTTAACCAATGCATCCACATAAGGCCCCAGCAACCAGCTCCATACCGTTCCTTGGTGGTAAGACGAATCACGGTGCCATTGGTCGCCGCCATATACACCTATATAATGTGCATCACTCTTTGGCAGGCTTCTTAGCCCAACCGGTGTATATAAATTTTCTTCCACTACTTTTAAAATAGCTTTTGCTTTTGAGGCATCATCTATCAATGAATAAGGCAGACTTAAAGCAAATAACTGGTTAGGTCTTATTTCTGTATCGGCTTGATTGTTTTCATCAATGTTATCATACAAATAGTTTCCTTCCTTATTCCAAAACCTTTCATTAAAACATCGTTTTGTTTTTTCAGAACCGGCATTAATTACAGCAGCATCTTTTTCTTGGTTATTTAATGCTAATAGTTCTGCAAATATTTTTAAAGCATTGTACCACAAAGCCTGAATCTCCACCGGGTAACCCATACGTGGTGTAACCACCCAGGTGCCAATTCTTGCATCCATCCAGGTTAATTGCTGACCCTCTTCGCCACTGTATAAAAGTCCATCTTCCGTTGTATGAATATGATATCTTGTTCCTTTATAATGCCAGTCAATAATATCTTTTAATACAGGGAGTATTTCGTTCAGTACAAAATCTTTATCGCCTGTTGCATCCAGATATTTTTTTATGGCGATGAAATACCAAAGCGTTCCATCTACATTATTATATTCCGGAGGTTCTTTTTCCTGGAAACGGTTGGGCAGCATTCCCATATCTACGCTATGTGCAAAAGCGGATAATATTTTCTTTGCATCATCAAACCGTCCTGTACTTAATGTAAGTCCCGGTAAACTAATCATTGTATCACGGCCCCAATCTGTAAACCAATGATAACCGGCTATTACTGTTTTTAATGCTTCTTCTCTCCTAACGATAAACTGGTCAGCAGCTAATACTAATTGCTGAATGGTTTCATCTGCCGGTTGACCTTTCAGCAATTCCTTTCTTCGCTCTTCTTCTTTGAACATTAATGCCTTTGCATCTCTACCTTCAGGATTTTCTGTGGAGATGATAATGCCTAAGGAATCTCCTTCTTTTAATTCAACTGTCAGCATACCATGATTAAATAAATCTTCAGAGTAATCCAAACCACGGTATTGCTCCACACTGTATTTAAAATTATTAAACCACCTTGGTGTATGTTCGTATGATGAACCGGGCACACTGATAAACACATTTACATTTCCATCCGGTAGATTATGAAAAATCCCCTTATTAAAATCCACATCCCAATGCATTTGCGGACCTGCATGTACAATAGAATGATAACCCCTTGCTGCCATCAATGGCAATAACTCCAGCTGAAATGGAGCAGGCGCTTTCATCACTTCATAATAAACCACTACTGTGTTTTCATTATGAATCATGGCAATTGTTTTCTTTAGTTGAATTCCATTTAAATCATACACCCATTGTGGAAAAATATTTTTTGTAAAACTGTTGAGATAATGATGACCGTTGGGATGAATCACATCACCATCAAAAAGGTTACAACCAAGTTCAATTCGTTCTTCACCGGTTACAACTGTCTCATCCAATTTAGAAAGAAGCACTATCCTGTCTGTGGGCGGATTGATGGCTGCCACAAATAATCCGTGATACCTTCTTGTATGTGCACCAATGATGGAAGAACTACTCCATCCACCCAGTCCGTTTGTTTCCAAATATTCATGCTGCGTGGCATCTTTAAATTTTTTAAGAATATCGTTTTCTTTTTTTAGTTGCATATTTATTTTCTTTGCGTCTTTGCGAGCAATAAATGATGAATAGAAATACAGAACGTACAAGAGACCCGCTAAAGACGGGATTTGCAAAGCGACGTAACAATCGCCTCAATCCTGCACAGCCGCCGGTTTCAACACATCCTTTTCTTTTTTCTCCGTATTATTCAATTGTTGTATCAACTCAGCCACAACACCCGTCCAGCCCGTTTGATGTGAAGCACCCACTCCCCTTGCTGTATCACCATGAAAATATTCATAGAATAAAATCAAATCTTTAAAGTGTTCATCATCACGATAAATACTGTAGTTGTCGTTTGCAGGACGGTTGCCGTTTTCATCTTTTTCAAAAATACTTACCAACCGTTTGGATATTTCTTTGGACACATCGTCAAGTGTTATTTGTATGCCGCTGCCTGTTGGAAATTCTACTTTACAATCATTACCATAATAATTACAATATTGTTTCAAAGCCTTTACCAATAAATAATTCATCGGCATCCACACAGGGCCACGCCAGTTGCTGTTACCTCCAAACAAAGCGCTGGTACCTTCACCCGGCTGATAATCTAAACCAAATTCCTCACCATCAATATGCACACTATAGCCATGCTCATGAATTTTTGAAATCGAACGGATACCCCCTTTGCTTAAAAATTCGTTTTCATCTAATAATGCTTTTAATAATTTCTGTAAACGTTTCTGCGGCACAAGGCTCAATAAAATATCATCATGTTCTTTGAGGTCTTCAATTACTAAATATTGCCCGTTATCTTCTCTGTACTTTTGAAACCATTTTAACCGTCTGTGAAACTCCGGAACTTTTTCAAGCAAGTCCTTTTTCAGCACCAATACTGCAAACAAAGTTGAAAGCCCCACCAGTGAGCGTACTTTCAACGGAATATATCTTCCGTCGGGCATTGATAATACATCATAGAAAAATCCTTCTTCTTCATCCCAACTGCCCGTCCAGTTTTCACCAATGCGGTTTAAACTTTCAGCGATATAAACAAAGTGTTCAAAAAATTTAGTTGTTACATCTTCATAATTAGGATTGTATTGTGCCAGTTCCAAAGCCATCTCCAGCATGTTTAAACAATACATCGCCATCCAGCTAGTACCATCAGCCTGTTCCAATTGTCCGCCGCCGGGAATCATATTACTCCGGTCAAACACACCAATATTATCCAATCCTAGAAATCCACCTTCAAATACATTATTACCTTTATGATCCTTACGGTTTACCCACCATGTAAAATTGATAAGCAACTTTTGAAAAACTTTTTCTAAAAAAGCAACATCTCCTTTTCCTGTTTTCTCTTTTTCCATTTTATACACCTGCAAGCAACTCCAGGCGTGAACGGGTGGATTCACATCACCAAAGTTCCATTCGTAAGCAGGCAACTGTCCATTAGGATGCATATACCACTCACGCAAAAACAAAATCAATTGTTCTTTTGCAAACTGAGCATCAACCATTGAAAGCGGAATGCAGTGAAAAGCCAGATCCCATGCAGCATACCATGGATATTCCCATTTATCGGGCATTGAAATAATATCTTCATTATTCAGAGAATGCCAGTGATGATTACGTCCCGTTTTTCTTGCTTCGGGTGGCGCTACCTGACCCTTGTCGCCTTTCAGCCATTTAGGAATGTCAATGTTAAAATATTGCTTACTCCATAACATGCCTGCGAAGGCCTGGCGTTGAATGTTTTGCTGATCTTCATCAGGGGTTGTAATAATGTTTTGATAAAACAGATCGGCTTCTTTAATGCGTTGGTTAAATGCATTATCAAAATTAGTTCCTAATGCGTCATTCACTCCGTGTTTGCTTAATCTGAGTTTAACAATTACAGATGAATGAGCGGGAATATTGAATTCATAAAACGGGGCAAATTTGGTTCCTTCTGTTTTTTGCTGCAGCCATTCAAAATTACCAGAACTTACTGCACTATGAAAAGCATCTTTTACATAGGGCGTTTCATTTGAACTTTGATACAGTCGTTCTTTATTAGTTTCATTTTCTGTAAAAAGATTACGAAGGTTTTTTTCAAAGTAGAAATGATAAGCACCAATTTCTTCATGATTCAGTAGAAGTTCGTTTTCACGCTGCAATTTCATAGTTGGTTTTTCTTTCATCAAACCAAAGCTCCACAGGTTTCTGAACCAAAGTGTTGGCAATAATGCAAGATATCCCGCTTCAGTGCCTCTATTGTGAATTGTAATACGAATGAGAATATCTTCTGCATCCGCTTTCGCATATTCTATCACAATATCGAAATATTTTTTATCATCAAAAAGGCCTGTGTCGAGTAATTCATATTCCTTTTCAAAGCGATTTCTGTTGCGGTTTGTGTTTACAAGTTCAGCATAGGGATATTCATTTTGTACATACTTGTACAGGTGTTTCATGTAGGAATGTGTAGGTGTGCTATCTAAATAGTAATACAACTCTTTTACATCTTCACCATGATTGCCTTCATTACCGGTAAGACCAAATAAACGTTCTTTCAAAATCGGATCCTTCCCATTCCAAACTGTAATGGCAAAACAAAGCCTTTGCATATCATCACTAATTCCTGCAATACCATCTTCACCCCAACGGTAAACTCTTGAGCGTGCATGATCATGCGGAAAATATTCCCAGGCATTGCCATGTTCACTGTAATCTTCACGAACAGTGCCCCATTGACGCTCACTCAGGTAAGGTCCCCATTTTTTCCAAACGGGTTGATGTAATCTTTTTTCTTCAGCATTCATTATGTTGATTTTAATATGTTTTTAGTTGATTGCGTATGGCTTGTATTATCATCCATTGTCTTCAAACCCGGGATATAACGTCATACCTCCATCTACAAATAATGTAGTTCCGTTTACATAATCACTGTCATCACTTGCCAGCCACACAGCAGCTTTTCCAATATCTTCTACTTGTCCCACTCTTTTTTGCGGAATGAGTTTTAATAATTCCTGTAAATGCGCCTGCGTATCCCATGCATCATGGTTAATAGGTGTGGCTATGGCACCCGGTGCAATTGAATTGATGCGAATCATTTTGGGTGCAAATTCCTGAGCAATGGTTTTCATCATTAACATTACGCCTCCTTTACTGGCTGCATAGTTGGCATGTCCGGCCCATGGAATAACTTCATGCACACTGCTCATGCAAATAATTTTTCCGGCGGCTTTTGATTTTCCATTTACACCACGTCGTAAAAATTCTTTAATGGCTTCTCTTGCACAAAGGAACTGCCCGGTGAGATTAACCCCTATTACAAAATTCCATTGGTCCAATGTCATTTCAGTAAACGGCGCATCTTTCTGTAATCCGGCATTGTTTACGAGAATATCTACAGTGCCGAATTGTTGTATCACATCTGCAAACATTTGCTTTACTTCATCTTCTTTACTTACATCGCATTTGTAAGTGATGGCAGTTCCACCGTTTGCAGCAATTTCATCAACTACTTGTTGTGCCATTATTTGCCCCTGTAAAATGGGATAGTTTACCACAACTGTGGCACCTGCTTTAGCCATTTCTTTGGCACAACCGGCACCAATGCCGCTGCTGGCACCGGTAATAATAGCAATCTGCCCTTCTAATTTTTTGTTTGTATTCATATTTGTTGTTTAAAATATAAGCGTTTGTAAAAAAGACCTGTTTACTTTATAGTCTGCAATATCTTTTCGTATAAGTTGTATTTCAAAGTCAGTAATAATGTTATAGTAATTACGGTATGCATCCTGAGGCGTGTTAAACGGATTACTGGTATACGGATTTTCATTTGCATCTGCAGCAGACATGTGGAAGAAATATTCTGCACATTGCAGTTTACGCCACACTTCAATCATTGTTGCATTACCGGTTTTACCCACAAGGTTTGCTATCCGGTAAATTTTATTGAGCATGTTATTCTGCATCATATTTTCGCACCACACACAACAGGCTTCTGTTTGATCTTTCCACGAAATGGGCTGTGATGCCTCATAGATATATTCAGGTGTGTATTGACTTACTGCGGCGGTTGGGGTTTCAAACTTCCAATGTTCATTAATAAGTTCCTGCGGCAATTCTTCAAGGAATTGAAATATGCCGGTTTCTTTTTTCTTATATACACCAAAAGTGGCATAGTCAAGAAACAGGTTTATCACATCTGCCTGGTTTGTTTGTGTATGTATCCACGAAGCAAATTTTGCAGCAGTAAGCGGATGCTCATTCCAGCCTTCGTTGTTAAAATGAAATGCAAGATCATCACTGAGCCGGTAATTCCGTAACAGCAAACCAACGTTATCAATATCCGGGGCTTTATAAAGTTTATTGGGGTTATTATTTTTTAATAGCCGGTTTACACCTTCACAAAGGATCCCTTTTAAACCAAGATGCTGAATAACTGCTGCAATTTTATTGTCATGTATAAGTTCTGTATTGCAAAAAACAGTGGGCTTAATACCAAACAGGCTTTCAGCTTTTGCCCTGTGCATCTGTATTTGTGTTTGAAATTCCTCCCTGGCATACAATGAAGCCAGCGAATGGTAATATGTTTCAGCATAAATATCAGCACAACCTGTTTTAAATAATTTTTGAAGGAGCAGCATGACATCAGGTCTGTATTTTTCCAATAGCTCTATTGTACATCCGCTTATAGAAAATGCAACTTTAAAATTTCCTTTATGCTGTTTAACCAATTTGAGCAGAAGCTTTGTGGCAGGTAAGAAACACAAATCTGCCATTTCATCAATTTGAATAACAGTTGCCTCCTCATCAAAATAGCAATGAGATTTTTCTACATCTAAAGAAGAATACTTCCTTAAACGAAGTGGTATATGAATTCTTAAACTTAATGTTACAATTGACATATTAATTTTTTAAAAAATCAGCTTTCAATAGGTACGGCCGCTGTAGAAACAGAACCGTACACTTTTAAGTCAAAAACCAACTGCTGATGAAAAAACGAAAATAAAAGGTGTTAATCAGGTTTGCTGTCGGCTCAGTTACATTGTACATAAATCAATTCCACATCATACGGTCGTTCAGTTCAATATGCTTGCGGTTGTAAAAAAGTAAACCTGCATCACGCAGTTCATTCAGCAATACATTTACACTTTGTCTTGATGTAGAAATAACATTGGCAATATCAGTATGGGTAAGATAATTTTCCAGGATAATCTTATCGCCCACTTTATTGCCATCGGTACTTGCCCAGTTACGAATAAATCGGATGAGCCTTGCCTTTGCATCATAAAATACCAGATCAGAATGGCGGTTTTCCATTTTTCGGAGTTTCTTGTTCATCATGTTGGCATAGGCCACAGCCATAGCCGGGTGATGTGTTAATAAGTTTTTCAAATCGCTGCTGTTAATCATGCAAACTACTGTATTGGCGGTGAGTGCTTCAGCATATTCATCACAGGAGCACTGGCCATCCATACTTAAATCGCCAAACATGTCGGGCGAGGTAAGTAGATCTTTGATAAGTTCATTACAATCACTGTTCAGTTCAGCGATCTTTACTTTTCCTTTAATGAGGAGATAGATTTTACTGAAACCACCCTCACCATATCCAAAACTTTCGCCACGGTAAACTGTTTTTATTTTCATTACTGAAGTGGCACCGTTTATTTCATGCTCAGCAGCATTCTGAAACAGAGGATGGTTTTTTAAGTAGACATATAAAATTTCGTTTGTCATGGTAAATTGTTTAAAGGTTTTATGATTAATGATGATTAGTTTACAGAAATGCGCAGGATTGGCTTTAAAATATCCTGCATTTCATCATGCGGGTTAAACAGAATTGCTTTAGGAATTATCTTTTTATAATTCACAGTTGGTAATTGAATCAATCCCAGTTCGTAATTACACAGGTATTCAATATCAACAAGTGAGAGCGTATCAAATGCTCCGAAATTCTTTGTATAATACTTTTCAATTTCCCTGCTCATAACGTTTAATTTTCAGTTTTGTGGTTTTTGTTTCTTTAAGATGCTTCCGTAAGTGCCTGCTCAATTTTTTTGGCCAAAACATTTTTGGATGTTAATCCTTTTATGTGATCTATTACTTTACCATTTTTAAAAAAAAGTATGGTGGGTATTTCCAATACACCGTATTCTTTATCCAGTTCACCATCCATTTCCACATCTACTGTAAAAAAATTTACCACGCCGTAGTAATCGGCTGAAAGTTCATTGTACAATGGTGAAATAATATGGCAGGCCCCACTCCATTCTGCTCTGAATTTTACAAGGCTCAATAATTTACTGCTTAATACAAGCTCTTGAAATTCAATGCCTGAAACCTGTGTTATCATTATTATTTATTTAAATTACTGGCATACTTTTTAATGCCAATGACATACCATTTTATTTTTCCTTTTCATGATACTTCTCAAACCCACGACAGTATTATGTTTCAGCAATTGATTGCCTATTTTTCACTTAAGCTTTTTCATCCGGGTATTCCCAATATTTTGTAAGGTTTACAAAATATTGGGAATTCAATTCCTGTTTCCGGTATTCCTATTAGTTATGTAAAAGAACTTCCTGAGGTGAAGTAACGACGGTAAAAAAGCAGGATAAACGAATTTATTTTAAGGCGTTTTTCTTATGTTTTTATGACTTACATAAACAGGTTTTACCTGTTTATTTTTTTTCTGATCTTTTTGATAATACGTTTAATTTCAAGCCAGCTTACTGCAATAGCAGTAACAGAGCAAATAATAATCAGATCAATCCAGTTAAACATATATCAAACGATTAGTACATAAAACTACAACAGGCAATAAGCGGAATGAGGAACATACAGTTTACGGCAGCAGTAATCCTGTAAACGGCAGTTTTGGTTTGTGTGGGTGAAGTGAAGAGCTGCTTTACGCTCTTTTTACTTTTACTATAACTGTGGTGCCGGAAGGATGCCCAAGTTCATTTTTTTCATCAATAATCTGAATCGATTCTTCCGGAGTAGTTTGGTTAAAGGTTGCCAAACGTCCTTTGGTAATATCCATTCCACGGGGTCCTTTATCAATAAACGATGTTTCAATACTGTTTTTTTGTTTTCGGCCCGTGCCGTTATCCCTGATAGTACACACCAGCCATTCATCTGCTTCTGAAATGTGTATCGACAGTTTTTTTTCTCCTTTTTTATAACTTAACCCGTGCCATAAGGCATTTTCTACAAAGGGTTGCAGAATCAGAGGGGGTAACCATTCTTTTTCAGGTATTAATTGATCATCAACAGTAATGGCATAATTTAACTGGTAATGCAAACGCAGGGCTTCCAGCTCAATATACAATTGTAAAGAAGCCAGCTCGTTTTCCAGTGTAATCACATGCTCTTCCGAGTGATTGAGCACCCGTCGTAATAATCTGGAAAATTTAACCATATATTCCTGTGCTTCTTCATTTCGTTTATCCACTACAAGCGATTGAATAGAATTGAGTGCATTGTAAATAAAGTGCGGATTCATCTGTGCCTTCAATGCTTTCAGTTCCAGTTCCCGTAGTTTATTTTTAATTTCGGCATCTCGTTTCAGCTGTTTGGTTTGTCTGCGGAAAATAGTAACCATGAAAAAGGAAGTGATTGCAATACCAATTACCCTGAACAGCCAGGTATTCCACCATGGTTGTAATATTTTGAATTTGAAGGAAACCGGTTCACTCCAATTGCTGTTGGCTTTTTTTGCTCTCACGTGTAATGTGTATGTTCCGGGCGAAAAACGAATGGAACTGATCATGGATGCACTGAACGGCGGGCTCCACTTATTATCTGCCCCTTCGGTACGTGATGAATAAAGTACTTCGCCTTCATCGGCGTATGAAATTCCTTTAAAATGAAAAATAAAATTATTCATACCTGAAGGAAGCACAGGATCTACAGGTGTTTGAAAAAAACCTTTTACAGAATCTGTAAATGTGTTCCAGTTAATATCCAGCAGGTTCACACTTACTTTTTCTATGCTCACGGCCGGGGCCTGTAACATTCGTCCGATTTTAGCAGGATCAAAAATAATGATACATCCACCACCTGAAAACCAAATGTTTTTTCTGTTATCTACTGTCAATTTTGAAAAGCTCTCATTAATCGGTACGTTAAATTCATAATTCTTTTTATCAATCACAATCATCGGTAGCAGGCCTTCTGTATTGATTTCTGTTGATTCCAGTATAACTATTCCGGAAAGTGTGGCTGCCCATACCCTGCCAAAATAATCAAAGCATAAACCGGTTACCACATTGTTGGGTAAACCCTGCCGGGTGGTTACTGATAATTGAAGTTCCAGATGATTATTGTTACTCCATTTATAATGATGCAATCCTGCGCCATGCGGAGCTATCCATATGGTTTGATCAGGCCCCTCATAAAAATTAATACGGGTATTGAATGAAGGAAATTTGAGATCGCTTTCAGCGCTGTAAACGTTTCCTGATTTATCAATTACCAGAATTTTTGAATCTCTTGTAAAAACCAGAATATTACCATTGGATGCTATAAATGTTTTTCTTGCGTGCATTGCCTGTGTGGTATTTTTGAGTTTCATAGGTATAAACCTGTTTTCTGAAAATTCATACAACCCATCAGCACAAACTATTAATTTTTTTAGTGAAGCATTATAAGTAACATGCGAAACGGGCAGTTGCTTGCCATCTTCTCCCTTAATAACTACCTCCTCAGTTTTGTAAGGATGAATTTTCAGGAGTTTACGGCTTCTTGTTACAGCCCATATAATTCCATCATCTGCAGGTTGCAACACATCGAGTAATTTACTATCGGTTGTTCCTGCAAACTGTAAAAAAGCTGAAGTGAATAGTTTCGTTTTCACAATATTGCCCGTTTCAATACTGTAAAAGCCATTTATAAAATCATAGGCCATGGGCTTATTATTACCCGTAACGATAAGCTCCCGTATTTCAGGTACAATTGATTTAACAGGAGTATATGTTTGAAAAAAAGATTCACGAAGTTTGATAAGACCCGAAAAATCTGCAAGCCAGATATTATTCTCTCTGTCCTCATAGATATTTGAGACGAGTGTATTGGGAACAGGTACATTATATTCAAAACGATCAGTTTTTCGGGGTGCTGAAACAAACAATCCTTTTTCATGTGTACTTACCCATATTCTTTTTTTTGAGTCTTTAAAAGTAGTATATATCGTTACATTTTTGAGTTCATCCTTAAACAGCGGAAAGATGGTATCTGAACTGATGCGGCTGATGCCCGAAAAAGTATGTAACAGAATTTCATCATCAAACTTTTTCAGATCAAGATAATAGGGACTTATTGAAAAATTACTATCGATTATTTTATAACTGCCATTCCTGAATAATTTCACTAAATGATTTGAGTAACTGATATAATCGCCATTATTGGTATAAACAATTGTTCTGATGGCTTCATTTTTCCAGCGGCTGATGAGGTTTCGTTTTATCCAAACTTTCTCGTTCCATTCGTATAACCCTTTGCCGGTAAGTGCCAGTAATTTTCCTTCCCTGTTTACTGAATATGAAAAAACATAGTCAATGAGCATGGAATCATTTACATTGGTGTGTATATATTTTTCATTTTGGATATAGCCCATGCCTCTGCGTGTAGCAATCCAGATACGACTTTGATTATCTTCATACATGAGATTTACATACAGATCCGGTAACCCGTTGCTGTATGTATAGTTGTAAAATTTTTTTCCATCAAATCTGCTGATACCAGTATAAGTAGAAGCCCATATATAGCTGCGTTTATCCTGAAATACATTCAGCACATAAGAATCTGGAAGTCCATCAGCAGTTGAATATATTTTTGTATAAAAAGGTGTGTTACCATTTTGAGCTTTGAGCCCTGCATCTGAAAAGAACGCAGCAATTAATAACGGCCATATTAGTGATTTTGATACCATCAGGTTTTGAATATTTTTATCAAGGCTTCCTTGTTTCTTCTTGATACCTCAATTTCCTGTCCATCCGTCATTATGATTGTTCCTCCTTCTCCTTTTCTGTATAGTTTAACATGGCTAAGATTAACTAAATAGGATTTATGTGCCCTGAAAAAATTCTGCTCACTCAGCATTTCATCATATTGCCTTAGCGGATAACTTGAAATAAGTTTGCGTTTGTCTGTTAAATGAAAGTAAGTGTAACTGCTGCTGCTCTGACAGTAAAGTATTTTATCCAGTTCGATAATTTCAAAGCCATCAGAGGAAGGCAGTGCTATTTTATTCTGGATTTGATGGTGGCCCTGTACTGCTCTGAAAAAATCTTCCATTTGCTGCGGAGATGCATGCAGCCGGTTATTAATTCTCTGAGTAGCCCGTTCAACAGCCAATATCAATTCATTTTTGTCAATAGGCTTCAATAAGTAATCAATGGCATTATAGCGAAATGCTTTAATGGCAAATTCATTAAAAGCTGTAGTGAAAATGATGTCGAATGGATAGGTTTCAAATTTTTGCAAAAGGTCAAACCCTGTTTTGTCACGCATCATAATATCAAGAAAGACAAGCTGGGGTTTAAGATCAGTAATGGTAATAAAAGCCTCATCTACATCGGCCGCCTGGCCAATCATTTTAATGCCGGGAACGGTATCCAGAATCAATTTTGAAAGCACATTCCGGCTTTGAAACTCATCATCAATAATAACAGCAGTAACAGGTTGCATCTTTTCAGAAAATGTAAACTAGTTTTTTAATGCCTTGTCTTTCATTTCTTTCCATATCTGATCCTCTTTTTCACTCTTTGCTTCAAAATTATCAGGATTATTTTAAGATAAAGTCGGCTACACAACAATTACAGCATATTTAAAGATATTGATAGTAAATGGCTATAAACTGTCATTGTAAAGACATTCAGATAAAAAGTGCTCCTTTAATTTTGATTCAGTAAAAAGTATAATATGCCTTTGTTCCAAAACGCAGTGAAACAAATCTTTCTTTTAATTTTAATTACGTTTAGTGCTGTTTTAAAGGCTCAACAAAAAATTCCGGTACAACATCGTTATGCAGATTTTTCTGCTACTTCAGGAACTTCGCAACAATCATTGGCAGCATCTTATAATTTTAATTGGAGGTTGGGTAAAAGCAAAAAGTTTGAACTGGGACTGGGTATCCGTAATACTGCTTATTTTGGTTTAAAGAAGGAATTCTGGACAGCTCCTGCAAGGCTTGCAAGGACCAGTACAACACCATTTTTAATTTTCTTTGCCATGCAAAAAATTGAGAACTGGGATACGTTAACCATACAGCGTCCTTTTACCAACTCTCTCAACATCAGCCTGAATTTTGGATACAATATCTCCAAAAAATTATATGCAGGGTTTAATATTGATGCAATTGGATTTACCATAGGCCGTACTACCAGTGGTATTTTGCAAAGCAACGGCTCCACAAGAACAGAATCGGCTGCAAAACCCGCTGCATTTAACTTATTACTTACCGGTGATCATGATCTTGGCTCACTAAACTCTGAGTTTCATCTTAATTATAACCTTAATAATCATTGGAGTATAAAAGGAATTTATCAGTTTTTATTTGTAGAATATAGAACAACCACTATTCTTCAAACAGCACCAGACGGAACTATGAATGAACGTTTCCGTAACAAAGCAAATAATGGAGGTTTGGGTGTAGTTTATCACTTTTAAATCATTAAACAGTATGAATAAATATTTGATTACCGTAATAGTATCACTTGTGTTTTTTTTAACTGCTTGTAAAAAAGAAACGACCACTTCAGCAGCACCCGCCACAGATATAGTAGATCAAACCTCCACTGTTGTAGTTATGGGCAATTTTATAGCAGGGCCTTTTGGTTCTGCCAGCGGAGTGTCTGAAGTGCGCAGGGCATCCAATGGTAGCCTAACACTGGTATTGAAAAATTTTACGGTTAACAGCGGCCCTGATTTGCATGTATATTTATCCAAAGAAGTACAACCGGTTAATTTTATTGATCTTGGTTTATTACGCTCTGTAAGCGGCACACAGGTTTACAACATTAATGGCAATCCTGATTTTACACAGTACAGATATGCATTGATCCATTGCCAGCGTTTCAATCATTTGTTTGGAAGCGCAGAACTGAAAAAATAAATACTGAGCCGCTTTCTCTAGATGGAGTTTTTATTTTTTTTTACAATACCCAGCTTTTTCATTCTGGCTTCAAGCGTTGTGGGGTTTAAGCCTAATATTTTAGCAGCACCATTTGCGCCACTTACCTTCCAGTTAGTTTGCTCAAGTGTTTGGATGATGTGTTCACGTTCTACTTCTTCAATTGTTTTAAGTTCATTTTTTGTTGCTTTACGTTCATTTGAAATTTTCCCGGCGGGTATCCAGTCCCCGTATTCTATTATGTTTTCTTTTGTAAGAATCAATGCACGTTCAATAAGATTTTCAAGTTCACGAATATTACCCGGCCAGTCATAATCCATCAATGCATCTATGACCTCAGGCTCAACATCCTGTATTTTTTTGCCCATCTTTCCTTCATACTTTTTAATGAAGTGTTTCACCAGCAAAGGAATATCCTCTTTTCGCTCCCGTAAAGAAGGAGTAACTATTGGAAAAACATTAAGCCTGTAAAACAAGTCTTCCCTAAACTCTTTGTTCTGAATAGCCTGTTGCAGGTTACGGTTAGTTGCTGCAATAATTCTGACATTTACATTAATAGTTTTGGAATTACCCAGCCGTTCAAATTCGCCTTCCTGCAAAACACGGAGCAATTTAGCCTGCAGTTCAACCGGCAATTCACCAATTTCATCCAAAAAAAGAGTGCCCCCATCAGCCAATTCAAAGCGACCGATCTTTCGTTCCATCGCACCTGTAAAAGCACCCCGTTCATGACCGAATAATTCACTCTCAATAAGATTTGCTGGTAAAGTGGCACAGTTTACCTTAATGAGTGGTCTTTTGTTACGGTTACTGATATTATGAACTGCCCTTGCAATTAATTCTTTACCCGTGCCTGATTCACCTGTTATAAGAACAGTAGCATCTGTAGAAGCTACCTGTTCTATTTGGTGTAAAATTTTTTGAAATTTCTTACTCTTACTTACAATTTCTTCAAAGTTGTGATTGAGTTTTATTTCTTCCTGCAGGTATTTGTTCTGGGCTTTAAGCCTTGCCTGCTCCTGCCCCATCAACACTTTTTCCGTAATATCAATAAACATGGTTCTTGTAAACTCACCGCTGGGGTCGGGGTTACTCCACCATTCTATCCATAAAGGCTTACCATTGTCTTTACGTTTCAATTCCAGAATAACGCCACCTGTATCAGTACCACGGCCTATAGATTCAAAGGCTTCTTTTAAACGTTTTTGATTTTCCGGATTTTCTACCACAAGCGTTTTACCATATATAAAAGGCACCTCCTCAGGTTTTACACCCAATGCCTTCAGTGCTGCCCTGTTAGCCCGTATAAATTTAGAATCCAGCCCTTCATGCACATAGGCAAAGGGGGCTTCCTCAAACAAATCACGGTATCGCTCTTCACTTTCTTTTAATTTTTTCTGAAGCTGAATATTATCGCTTCGCAATAACTCAAGGAGCTTTTCTTCATTACAGATTCTTTCAATTTCAGAACCTGCTCTTGCCGCAAAAATTTTTAATATAGCTGTTTGATTCTGATCTTCTTGCATGGGCCCAGTGTCCAGTGCTGCTATATGCCCTATTATTTCGCCGGTAGATGGGCTATAAATCGGCACCGATATATAGGAATCAAGGTGCTCTTCTTTCGGGAATTTCTGATCGAGGTTTTGGGGGCAGAAATAATCAACACCCCTCATAACAATTTCGCAGGGGGTTCCTGCCAAATCATATTCAATATTTTCCAGGGTTTCTCCCCGGTCAACATAAGAAATGGTTCGAACTTTTGTTTTATTCTCATTAGCACATTCTGAAATCAGTGCGTAACGCACACCAAGTGTTACTGTAATGAATTTTGTAAGTTCTCTCAAATAATCCTTGCCCACAAACCCTGAGGTAGCCTGCGATACTTTTAATAATAAGTCATCTGCAACAGCTTTATGTTGGGCAGTTTCAGACATCATAAATAGGGGGTTAAAGCTTAGCTAAAGATAATTGATAGATACAAAGGCTGCAAATAAAAACATTTTGTTATTGCATTGAAACTATTTTAGTTATCTGTTGTTCCTTACAATCATTACATCATCTGAAATGAAAATGAACTAAAGTGTAACCTTGTGAGGGGAGCATAGATTCCGGGCATTTATAACGTAAAGTTCAATCTTGTCTTTTTGGGTAATGAAACGGTGCAGAAGTCCTCCTCTCCTCTCATCCACACATAAAACCTTACCTTTGCCGCCAAATAAAAAAAAAGTGATGATTACATTTGAAGCGTTGGGCCTTGAGGAGCGATTGATGAAAGCGATTACAGAACTCGGTTTTACAACCCCCACACCCATTCAGGAAAAAGCCATTCCGGTGTTACTGAGCGGTTCTAAAGATTTAATAGGGCTTGCCCAAACCGGCACCGGCAAAACTGCAGCTTTCGGACTTCCCATGCTGCAACTTATAGATGAGCAAAAGAAATTTCCTCAGGCATTAATTGTATGCCCCACCCGGGAACTCTGTTTACAGATTGTTACGGAAATGGAGCGCTTTAAGAAGCATATGCGTGGTATGAATGTAGTGGCCGTTTATGGTGGTGCTTCTATTGGCATGCAAATAAGGGATATTAAGCGTGGAGTGCAGATTGTTGTTGCAACACCTGGTCGTCTTATTGATTTAATTGAACGTAAAGCTATCAACCTTGGCGAAATTGAATATGTGGTTTTAGATGAAGCTGATGAGATGCTTAATATGGGCTTTCAGGATGATGTTGAGTTTATTCTTCAAAATACACCTAAGAAAGAAAGTACATGGCTTTTCAGTGCTACTATGCCTCCGGAAATAAGAAGGGTAAGCCGGAAATATATGAAAGAACCTGTAGAGGTTACGGTAGGACAGATAAACACAGCCAATAAAAACATTGATCATCAATACTTCGTTGTTTCATCTCAGCATCGCTATGAGGCTTTGAAGCGTTTAATTGATTTTAATCCCGGTATTTACGGCATCATCTTTACACGAACTAAAATGGATGCACAGCAAATTGCTGAAAAACTTACACGTGAAGGTTATGATATTGATGCATTGCATGGCGACCTTACACAGGCACAGCGTGATTCGGTTATGGGTCAGTTTCGTGATAAAACATTGCAACTGCTCATTGCAACCGATGTAGCCGCACGAGGTATAGATGTAAAAGATATTACCCATGTAATTAACTATGAATTACCGGATGATATTGAAGTGTACACACACCGTAGCGGGCGTACAGGCCGTGCAGGTAAAACGGGTATTTGTATGAGTATTGTACACAGCCGTGAAATTGGCAAAGTAAGACAGATTGAACGTATTGTAAAAGTACCCTTTCATAAATTGGAAATTCCCAGTGGTAAAGATGTGTGCAGAAAGCAGTTCTTCTCTTTTATGGATAAAATTATAAGTGCTGATGTAAGTAATGCGGAGTATGAAACATATGTTCCTATGCTTCAGGAAAAATTTGCAGATATGAGCAAAGAAGAAATTCTGAAACGTATGGCGGCTATGGAATTTGATCGTTTTCTCAAATATTATGAAAATGCAGAAGATCTTAATGTGCGTGAGCGTAAATCTTCTTTCGATAAATTCAGCAGAGACAGCCGCAGCGGTGAACGTGCCGGCACCCGCTCACGTGAACCCTATCGTGATACACAGGGCAGAGACTTTAAAAGCGGTAGCGGTAACTATACCAAACTTTTTGTAAACCTTGGCAGCAAAGATGGCTTTTATAAAGCCAGTTTCCTGCAATTTATTCTTGATATGAGTGAATTACGTAAAGAAGCTCTTGGCAAAATTGATATGCGTGAACTCAATACCTGGGTGGAAGTTGATAAAAAAGCCGCCGGACAAATGATCAAAGCCATCAATGGAAAAAAATTCAAAGGCAGAAGCATTCGTATGAATGAGGCAGAGAGCAGATAAAACATTCCATTGTTTATAAAGAAAAAAGAGGATGCACTGCATCCTCTTTTTTTATCAATAGTGCTTAAACCTATCCTGTTTTTGCTTTTATAAAATCACTTACCAGGTAACTGATGAGTTTGCCTACAGAATCACTTTTTCTTCCATCACTTAAAAAACTGGCACCTTCACAAATGTGCAAATAAGCTGTTTTGGTATCTACAGCGGTAAAATTAACATACTGCCGTGCATGTATGGGCGAAATACCTGAGGGCGTACCTGCACTGCTTAATGTGTGTTCTATACTGTCAAGGTCCAGTTCAATTCCTGTATATGTATCATCTGCAAATCCTGTAGCATGTGCTACTGCCTGTATGAAATTCCGTTTTTCATGGATAAAAATATCTTCATAGGTAATAAAATCAAGAAAAGGATTGTTTACAATATCCAGCCACACATTCTGAGGTATGTAATTTTCATGTACACCAACAACACAATATTTGAGCAAATAACCATCCTCTTCGGCATAACGGAATGCATTACCGCTATGCCTTCCTTCCATAGGACGGTAATCTGTATGTGCATCGAGGTTAATACAATTTATTTGAGCCAGGGATAATAACCCTGCTTTATGCCATCCTTTTGCTGCACCTTTAATAAGTGGATACGCATTATTATGTCCGCCACCAATGGCAATCGGTATTTTTTGTGTGGCAGTAATAAGTTTAGTCAACTCTTCCACTTCATTATCAATCATATTTACAGCATGCCTGTATGCATCTACTTTTTCTTCAAAGCTATGTGCGTTATTTTCTATTAATGATTCAGCATCAGCAAAATCAAAATGACCCAGCAGCAGTATTTCATCACCCCCCAGAAAGTCATTACTTTGAATATTAAGAAACGAATTCAAAAAAGGAAACCATGCTGTATCTGCACCACCAATACCGTAATTAGCTTTAACGCCAATATCTTCAGGAATGCCAAAGATTACAAATCTGGCAGCAGATGCCTGCAGTGCCTGTTCCAAATCATTACTGCTCTGCAGTATTTGTAACCGCTCACCCAGTTTGGTTTCAAATCTCCGCACTTTAGTGAGCGTAAGTAAATCTTCTTTTGTGTAAAATCGGAATCGTTGCATAACCGAATATAAGTGAAACTTTTCACGATTTTAAAACAGGGAACACAAAAATGTATAAACTCAGGTATTAATAAAAGCTTCATCAGATCCTGCCCTTTCATTAAATTCGCAGATGCCATTAAAGTTTTTAAAACGAAATTTTCTGTCGCCCCTGCTTGAATTGATGCACGACAGCAGGGCTGTAGGAGTAGTACTCATTATAAGTACAATCATATCGCTCTTATTTAGTAATAGTGTTTGGGGCACTGCTTATATTTCTTTCTGGAATATGGAAACACATGCAGCAGCCACACTGCCTCATACCCTGCTCCATTGGATAAATGATGGATTAATGGCTATTTTCTTTTTTCAGGTGGGTATGGAAATAAAAAGAGAGCTGATAAATGGAGAGTTGTCTTCTTTTAAACAATCTGTTTTACCTGTAGCCGGTGCAGTTGGTGGCATGCTGGTACCTGCACTTATTTTTATTGCGTTTAATAAAGGTGAAACAACTGCCAATGGCTGGGGCATACCCATGGCAACTGATATTGCTTTTTCGCTGGGAGTTGCCTCTTTACTTGGCAAGCGTGTTCCGTTATCGTTAAAAATATTTTTAACTGCTTTGGCTATTATTGATGATTTGGGAGCCATTGTTGCCATTGCAGTATTTTATACAGATGCTATTCATACTACTTATCTTCTTTCTGGTATAGGATTAACAGCAATTCTGTTTCTATTGAATTACTTTAAACTTCCATTTGGATTCTGGAATTTCATGGCAGGAATTGCAATCTGGTTTTGTATTTATAATTCAGGAGTACACGCTACCATTGCAGGGGTATTATTTGCATTTACTATTCCCATGCGTCAATTATCAAACCTTGAACATGCTCTTCATAACTATGTTAACTTTTTAATTATACCCATTTTTGCTTTGGCTAATACTGCCATTGTAATACCGGATGGCTTTACAGCTATGCTCAACAGTAACTTAAGTTTGGGAATTATGCTGGGCCTTGTTTCAGGTAAGCCCATTGGTATTTTTCTATTCACATTTATACTGGTACAACTTAAAGTGGGTAAACTGGCGAAGGGAATTGAATGGAAGCATATTATTGGAATGGGTTTACTGGCCGGTATTGGTTTTACCATGAGTATTTTTATTGCCATGCTTGCATTTAAGAATTCTTTCACACAGGATATGAGTAAAATGGCCGTTATGATAGCATCATTCACAGCAATGCTTTTGGCTTATGCATGGTTTAAAATTTTCACAAAAGAATCTTCTAGAAAAGAAACGGCATCATTTTAGGAATATGTTGGGCAAAATCAAAATCATGAACACGGCACGTCCTGTTTTTATCACAGCATTTTTACTTTGTATTTCTTATATGGTTGCTGCACAACAGTATAAACAGCAAATAGGTGTAAGGCTTGGAAGTACTGAACAGGCCATTGCAAGCGGTTTCACCTATCGTTATTTTATGAACGAAAAATCAGCTGTAGAAGCAATTGCCAATTTGGGAGGTACTTCGTTTGCGCTTGGTGCTTTGTATCAGCGGTTTGCTCCCATCAGTGGTGTTGAAAATTTACAGTGGTTCTATGGGGCGGGTGCATATGTTGGATTCAGAGGGTTCGATAATTTTGGTTTGATGGGTATTGCCGGGCTGGATTATCAATTTACAGAGCTTCCCATCAATTTGTCACTGGACTGGAAACCCGAATTAAATCTTATTGAAGGCGTTGCATTCAGAGCATCTGCTGTGGCAGTTTCAGTTCGCTTCGCATTCGGAAAAGTAAAATAATGATTCCTGTTCTCTTGGTAAAGACCCTGAATAGCCAGGGTCTTTTTATTTAAATAAGTTAAACTAACTTTAGCTGATGAAACTTTTTTCTGCATCACAAATCAAAGATTGGGATGCTTACACCATTGCGGAAGAACCTGTAGCTTCAATTCAATTAATGGAACGTGCTGCTGCCCAATGTTGTGAATGGATTATTCAAAATGGGTTTGCTGCTAAGCACCTGCACATTTTTTGTGGTAAAGGAAATAATGGTGGCGATGGATTAGCCATTGCAAGACTACTCCTGCAAAAAGGTTGTAAAGTTACAACCTATGTACTGGAGTTTGGACATAAAGGCACTGATGATTTTCAAACTAATCTGCATAAGCTTCATTCTCTCACATTTGACATTCACTTTATACAATCAGAATTTTTCTTCCCTGTTTTACAACGAGATGATGTTGTTATTGACGCTATGCTGGGCACAGGACTTAGTAAACCACTTGAAGGTGTTACAGAAAAACTCATACAGCATCTCAATCAATGTGGCGCCACATCTATTGCTGTTGATTTACCCACAGGTATGTATGCCGATGTGAGTTGTAAAGAAGCAGTAGTTTTTCATGCACAGCACACACTTACGTTTCAGCAACCTAAACTTTGTTTTATGATGGATGAAAACAAAGATTTGTTTGGGAAAGTACATGTACTCAACATTGGTTTGCATAAACGGTTTACCCAATTAGCTGATTCACCGTATTTTCTCATCGATTACTCAATTATAAAACAGTTGCTTAAAACACGAACTGATTTTTCCCATAAAGGCAATTATGGTCATGCCTTATTAATTAATGGTAGTTATGGAAAAATTGGTGCTGCAGTTCTCAGTACAAAGGCATGTTTACGAAGTGGTGCAGGATTGGCTACAGCCTTTGTACCTCAATGTGGTTATACAATTTTACAATCTTCTGTACCTGAAGCAATGGTTGAAACAGATACGAATCAGTTTTATGTTTCACAAGTTCCTAAAGAACTATCCCGTTACTCGGCTATATGTATCGGACCTGGTATAGGTTTGCATCAGGATACTGCCGGTGTACTTATTGAATTGTTAAAACAAACTCATCAGGCTGTAATACTTGATGCCGATGCATTAAACCTGCTTAGCATCAAACAAAATATAGCCGAGTTGCTGCACCATGATTGTATTTTTACCCCTCATCCTAAAGAATTTGAACGCCTTTTTGGTAAAACAGAAAATGATTTTGAACGCATGCAGGTAGCATTGCATTATGCTGCCAAACTAAATATTCATATTGTTCTCAAAACACATCATACACTCATAGCCTGTCCGGATGGCAAAGCATTTTTTAATACTACGGGCAATTCAGGAATGGCAACCGCAGGCAGTGGTGATGTGTTAAGCGGTATTATCACTGGTTTGGCAGCTCAGGGTTACAGAGCAGCAGATGCTTGTATTTTGGGTGTTTATCTGCATGGATTAGCGGGAGATATAGCCGCTGCACAATTATCAAAAGAAGCTCTTATTGCGGGTGATATTATTCAATTTCTGGGCGAAGCATGGAAAACCATCCAACCGGATAAATGAAACAATCTGAATTGAAGGTGTTATTTTTTGTGCAGTTACCCTATTCTATAAATGCAACGTAAGCTGATTCATCAGGTAATAAAATCATTTGCCTGCGCTACACATTATTTTCCGCTTTATAGAAACCAGCTAATGTATTATGGTCGGGGTAGAAAGAATATGTTTTTTTCTGTCTGAAAAATTACGCTGGTACCACATCATACTTTATAAACTTTACAGGCCGGTTACTGTAACAAAGTAAATTTAAAGAAGGATTCAAAAATACCGGCATATTGTTATAATAGTGTCAATAAAAAAACTTCACTGATATCTATCAGTGAAGTTTTGATTAATAACGTATTAGCACTTTCTAAAACTATTCAAGCTCCAATCCCCATTCAATTCCTTTTTCTGTGGCAGGTACACCTTGTTTCATCCATACAGGCATGGGTGTTCCCTTCAGATAATGATCAAAGAATTGCTGCTCTCGTATCTGTATATCTTTTCTGTTTCTGCGTTCAACCAGGTTGTGTGCTTCACCATTATAGTTAAGCATCCAGCTGGGTTTACCTAAGCGACGCAAGCCTGTAAACAATTCAATTCCCTGATACCAGGGCACAGCACCATCTGCATCATTAGCCATAATTACAATCGGTGTTTTAACCTTGGGTAAATGAAATAAGGGTGAGTTTTCAATAAACAATGGTAACTTTTCCCAAAGTGTAGCTCCAATCCGGCTCTGTGATTTTTCATATTGAAACTGACGGTTTATGCCACTCTCCCAGCGAATACCACCATAAGCACTCGTCATATTTGCAACAGGTGCACCCGACCATGCCGCAGAAAATAAATTAGTCATGGTTACAAGTTGAGCTACTTGTATACCTCCCCAGCTTTGTCCCTGTATGCCAATTTTTGTGCTATCTACATAACCCAGTTTTACGATGGCTCTTGCACCGCTCACCACATGATCATAGCAATCTTTTGCAGGACGACCAACGGTGTAATGAATATCAGGAGAAAAAACAATATAGCCACGGCTCACAAAAAATGAAATGTTCAAACGGCTGGGCGTAGGCGATGGTGCCTGATACTGATGCAATGTTTCAGAATGCGTTTCATAGAAATAGCAAATCATGGGATATTTTTTCTTTGGATCAAAATCCTCAGGTTTGTAAATGATACCCTCATTCATTTTGCCATTGTATGCTTTCCATTTAAACAATTCTGCTGTACCCCAGTTATACTGCTGCTGCTGTGGATTGACAGCACTCAGTTGTTTTGACGAATTAATATCGTTACCGGTTACTACAGCTACATTATAACTTTCTTTATAACTACCTTTTAAATATCCAAATACGGGACTGTTAGCAGCTTTAAAATAGCTATTCATACTTACAGGAAACGTTTGCTTTACACCGGCATTGTAAACAAATGGCTCACCCAGTTTATACAACTTCAATCCACTGCCCTTTTCTTTATGATCAAATAAATTAAATAATAAAGATTGATTGAGTTTTACAAACTGCTCTTCACGGTCAGTTCTGATGTAACGGAATGTGATTAAATTTTTACGACCTGCTCCTGCAGTTAAGCAAACGGGCTTTGCTACACCACCGGCATCTACTTTCCATATATCGTATTTATCATATACGTAGAGAAATGCATCATTCTCTTCCCATCCCATAACACCATGTGGTGGCGGATCGTCAGGATTATCAAAGTCTTCATCCCACAACGGCACCATTATCTCTTTTGAAATATTGCGGATTTTTCCATCAGCAATTGAATAAGAAAAGTAGTGTTTCTGCTTCCAGTCATACCATACTGCAAATTTTGCTTTGGGTGAAATGGATGCACCGCTTCTTATTTTTTTAGCAATCAATGTACGTTCACCTGTATTGGTGTTAACGAGGTACACATCATTCCAGTTACTTTGCTCCCATTGGCTTTGCACACGGTATGCTTTATTGGTTTCTCCTATTGCATAATTTGAATTATCATCATCTGTTGTTTCAATACGTTCCAGATTTTCATCGCCTAATGGTGTTACAGCAGTTGAATTATTATTGATAACACCCAGATAACTTCTTCTCAATTCATTATTGAGTTGATAGAGTTGCTGTGTTTGCAGATAATCTTCATTGTAATGCCAGATGTCGAGCCTGGCTGTTTCAAACTCAACCAGTGTGGTATCCTTTGGTTTTCTTACAGGAGCCAATCCAAAAAACAAGCGCTCCCCATTTTTACTGAATTTATTTTGATAATCAGGACTAATGGTTAAGCCCTGTTTAATACCGCTGGTAGTTCGTTCCGCTTTTAAAATAGCTTCAGGCATTCCTGTTTTGTAATACCAGAGCTTGTAAAACTTTTTCAGGGCTTTACTGGCGCTGTCACGCTCAGCTACAAATGCCAGTTGATTGCCTTCTTCATCCATTGCATAATTTTTAGCATCATTAAATCCTCTGAGCACTGTATCAATTTTACCTGTAGCCGTGTTCATCCAGAGCACATAAGCCTTCGTCAATGTATCACCGTTCTTCTTTGTAGTTTCAATAAGTAATGCGTTTCCTTTCTTACTGAAATAATAGTCACTTACCAATTTGAATTTCTTTTCCTCGCCATTATTCAGATTACGTACAACCAAATCTGTTCCTTCTTCTACAGGATCTTCTGCCGGGCGTGGCGCTGGTCTTGTTGCAGGCTTGGGCGATTGTAAAACATTGATGCCTTTGGTTTTGGCTTCATTTGCTTTTAACTTCAAACTATCTGCTACACGCATCAGGCTATCAGCCATTGCTACCATCTTATTAATTTGTGTAAGAGAATCCTGTTTGGACGCCGGCGCCGGTGGTACGGGCAATGATTTTTCTAAATGATAGGCCAGCCAACCACTTGCTTTTTCAGGCGTTTTGTATGTTTTTACCCTGGGCCATTTCCACACACTGTCTTTTCCCAGTTCAATCATGGCTAAACTGTCCTTGGGCATATCATCAGGGCGTTTCTTTTTAATGCGTGCCTCACGGGTATCTTTAAACAACGGACGAATTTTAAACACCACATAACGGTTATCGTCTGTAATTACATGATTATAACCACGTGCAATTGCTTTTTTATAAGCACCATCTGTTGATTGAATAACAAGTTCGCCATCCCCTTCCTGCGGATTAATCATGTACACCACCCATTTACCATCATTGCTGATAATGGTTTGCTGTACACTCTGCCATCCGTCATATACAGAATGATCCAATGGCTTTTTTTGGGCAAAACTCAACAGGCAAGAAATAATACCTGCAATAGAAAAAATTCCTTTTCTCATATATAAGTTGGTTTGAAAAATGTGGCTAAAGCTATTTAAAAAACAGTTTTACTGATCGCTTTTTACACGAATGGAAAAAGATTGATGACGCTTAAGGATAAAGTAAGTATGCAGCAGCACACTTAACAAAATAAGTGCTGCTCCTGTATAAAAACTAAAACTCAATTCCAGATTTTCCTTAAACATGATAAAAGCCAGCATAATTCCATACAACGGCTCCAGATTAAAACTCAGGTTTACGGTATAGGCAGAAAGCCTTTTCAAAGCATTACCCGTTAACGTAAATGCCCAAACAGAACAAAACCAGGCCAGAAATAACAGCCATCCTAAATTGCTCCATCCGGGAATTAGCGATGAAGGAAAATAATGCAGGTAAAAAGGTAATAATAACGTGAGCCATAAAAAACCACCACTCAATTGCCAGGTTAAAACCGTTTCGCTGTTAAAAACTTTCAAATACCGGCGCAGCAGCACCATAGAAAAAGCGAGTAACAAGGCACAGGTTACACCCAGAATAATTCCCGTTTGATAACGTCCATCAAAATGAAAAATAATACTGATGCCGGCCATTACTAAAAGACCAAGGAGTACTTCTTTAAAATCAACCGGCTTTTTTTCAAGTAAGGGTTCAGTAAGTGCAGTAAAAAAACCAACGGATGAAAAACAAATTAATGCCACTGAAACATTGGCTGTTTTAATACTTCCATAAAACGTAACCCAGTGCATAGCTGCCAAAAAACCAACGCCGCTTAATTGCAAAGCCTGCTTCCAACTGATGCGTTGTAATTTTTTAGTTAATGAAAAAAGCAGCCACATAGTAGCCGCAGTAAGCAGTAAACGCCACCAAACCAATAACCCTTCATTAAGCGTAATTAACTTGCCCAATACACCTGTAAATCCAGCCAGGAAGATGGAAAGATGGAGTTGAAGGAATGCTTTTTTCATCTTTTCCAAAGAAAAGAAATATTTGGATGCCGAATGAGTTGACAGAATTATATTTGATTTTAAAAATTACAGAATGACACCCGTTATTACCTTGAAGAATCTATGGAAAAATTATGGCAGTAAGTCTGTACTTAAAGGAATTGATGTTTCTATACATGCAGGTCAGGTTATAGGATATATCGGCCCCAATGGTGCGGGCAAAAGTACCACAGTAAAAATTCTCTGCGGGTTAATCACCGATTTTGAAGGCGAAGTATATGTTAATGGAATTGATATAAAAAAAGATCCGCTTACCATTAAACAAAAAATTGGTTATGTACCTGAACTGGCTGAGTTATATGATGTGCTTACACCTTTGGAATTTTTAAAACTTATGGGTGAATTGTACAACATGGAACAAAAAGTGGCTGAAGAAAGAGCGATTAAAATGCTTACGGCTTTTGATTTGGGGAATAACCTGCACAGCCGTATGGATACCTTCAGCAAGGGCATGCGTCAAAAAGTATTACTTACATCCGGTCTGCTTCATAATCCTGAAATCATTATTCTGGATGAACCCTTGAGCGGTTTGGATGCCAATAGTGTGATTATTGTAAAAGACCTCATTACCAAACTTGCCAGAGAAGGTAAAACTATTTTCTACTGCAGTCATATGATGGATATTGTAGAAAAAGTGAGCGACAGAATTATACTTATCAATAACGGTACCATTGTAGCTGATGGAAGTTTTGATGATCTGAAACAAAACATGGGCGATACAAGTCTTGAAAAAATATTTGCCAATCTTACTGCAAAGGAAGAGTTGAGTACCGCAGCTGATCAATTACTAAATGCACTCGATTAACACCCTGAGTTATGAACATAATTAACCGGTATCTATTACGCTTTATATTAATCCCTGCTTCGTTTTATGAAAAAGCCGGCATTCACCTGCCGCACTTAAAAGCAATTCTTACAGCCAAACTTACCATAGACGACAGAAGACCCAACTCTTTTCAGCAGGTAAAGCAACAAACGGATGAACCTAAAGCCATCAACAACGCTACATTGGGTACTATTTTTATAAGTCTGCTTTTTGGACTGTTTATGCTCATTTCTCTTTTATACGGGAGTAATTACACCACAAAACTTACCCTATTTTTCAGCATGTACATTTTTATGCTGGCGGGCACTTTGATTACTGATTTTACTACGGTATTGCTTGATATAAGAGATAATCTGATCATTCTACCCAAACCGGTAAATGACAGAACAGTAGTAATGGCAAGGCTGCTCCATATTTTTATACATATAAGTAAGCTTGCAGTGCCATTAAGTTTGCCGGCTGTACTATTGATAGCTATTATGAAAGGTATTACAGGCGCCTTACTCATTATTCCACTTTTATTTATTGCCACCGCTTTAACTATTTTCTTTGTGAATGCTGCCTATCTGTTAGTACTGAAAATTACCTCACCTGAAAAGTTTAAAAATTTTATCACCTATTTTCAAATACTGTTTGCTGTTTTAATTTTTGCTTCTTATCAGGTAGTACCCAGAATTATCAATAAAGCACATCTGGAAAATTTAGATATTACACAAATAAAATGGATATGGCTGTTGCCTCCATACTGGCTGGGCCGCACATGGGATGCATTTATTTTATGGCGTATGACGGAAGCTGATCTTATTGCCATAAGTCTTTGTGTAATTTTACCTGTTTTATTCATTTGGTTAGTCATAAAGTTTTTTGCACCATCGTTCAATAAAAAATTATCAATGATAAGCGGCGGCAGTGAAAGCACAACAACTGCATCACATAAAATACAAAGCAGTACTTCTACTAAAAAAATTGCCACGGTACTCGCTTCTATTTTTGCAAAGCAGGGAACAGAAAGAGCCGGCTTTCAACTCTGCTGGAATATGATGAGCCGCAGCAGAGAATTTAAAATTAAAGTGTATCCTTCCATTGGCTATCTGGGTATTTATCTTTTTATTTTGCTCTTTAATCAAAAAGGAACAGGCAGTTTAAATGATCCTGATGCCAAACGAATCATATTTATCACAGTTACATATATCAGCAGTATGCTGGTATCTACTGCACTGCAGCACATCACTGTTTCTGAAAAATGGAAAGCATCATGGATTTATTTTACAGCGCCGGTACAACAACCGGGCATGTTAATTACTGCTTCGGTTAAAGCTGCGCTCGTACGGTTTTTTCTGCCGGTTGTTATCATTGTTTCCACTGCATCAGTCATTCTTTGGGGTATATCTATGATACCTAATCTTGCGCTTGGTTTTATAAACCAGATTCTGTTTTTTATGATAAGTTCATTGGTTACTTTGCAAAAACTTCCTTTTTCAAATGCCCCTGAGAATGTGGTTAAAGGTAATTCGTTTTTAAGAGGTCTTTTTGTATTGGTTCTTATAGGCACTCTTGGATTGATCCATTACATACTGTTTGAAAAAATATGGATTATTACAATTTTGTCCTGCATAAGTTTGATGGTTTCTTATGTTCTTTTCCGAAAACTGGGTAACACAACATGGAGGCAATTAAAAATGAACTATGAAGTTTAGGGGGTTTTTTTAAACAGAATTATCAAGTTGCTATGGCGCTTCTGCCGTTTTTGATGCGGCGGCGGTAGTTTTTGAAAATGCTCTGCCAGCGGAGATTAAGTACTCCCAGAATACCTTCTTTTACAATTCCTTTGTTCATTTTACTTACACCCAGTTTGCGGTCAATAAATGTAATAGGTACTTCTTCAATTGTAAAGTGAAGTTTCCATGCAGCAAATTTCATTTCAATCTGGAAGGCATAACCTACAAATGAAATTTCATCAAGGTTCATGGTTTCCAGTACTTCTTTTTTATAACATACAAAACCTGCTGTAGGATCTTTTACCGGCATCCACAGGATCATGCGTGTATAATAGGAAGCTCCTTTTGAAAGAAAAATTCTGTCCCATGGCCAGTTTTCTACTGTTCCTCCACTTATATAGCGGCTGCCAACAGCAACATCAGCCCCATTGTTTTTACACGCATCATACAAACGGTTTAAGTCTTTTGGGTTGTGACTGAAATCGGCATCCATTTCAAAAATGAACGAATACCCTTTTTCAATGCACCATTTGAATCCGTGAATATATGCGGTACCTAAACCTAATTTACCTTTACGTTCTTCAATAAACAGGTGTCCTTCAAATTGAGGGATTAACTTTTTTACAATGTCTGCAGTACCATCAGGTGATCCATCATCAATTATTAATACATGAAAGCCCGAATTTAAATGAAACACCGCACGGATGATGTTTTCAACATTATCCTTTTCATTATAGGTAGGTATGATTACAATTTTTTCCAACTGTTTTTATTAAAAGTGCAATATACTTGAATTAAAAAAGCAAGTAACGTGCAAACGCACCTCTTCAATGGTTTAGTTCTTTTTTAACAGGGTGCGGTTGAAAATTTCAGAAAGCTTTTGTTTTGTATGCAGTGGAAAATCGCCTTTCATCATCCAGTCGTAATACTGTGGTTCACTTTTGAGTACATCAGCCACCGGTCTTCCTTTATGCTTGCCAAAATTAAAAATTTCTTTTCCATTTTCCATGATGAAGCGGCGTGCGAAATCCACAATTTCTTCCTCACCTGTTGCTTTTAATATGGACTCAACACTTTTACCCAGTTGTGGATAACGCTCTACCTGTGCCAGCAATACTTCCCAGGTAGCGCCGGCATCAGCTTCTGCACTGTGGGCGTCGTCGAGGTTTTTGTTGCAATAAAACTTATAGGCTGCAGATAATGTGCGCTGTTCCATTTGGTGAAATATACGCTGCACATCTACCAGCTTTGTTGATTTTAAATCGATTTCAATACCCACCCTCAAAAACTCTTCCATCAAAATAGGAATATCAAAGCGGTTACTGTTATACCCTCCCAGGTCACAACCATCAATAAACTGCTTGATTTCATTGGCTGCCTGTTTAAACGTAGGCGCATCTTTCACCATTTCATTGGTAATGCCGTGTACTTCAGTTGCACCCGGAGGAATGGGCATTTCAGGATTAATGAGTTTACGCTTAATCTGTTTACTGCCATCAGGAGATATTTTAATAATAGCAATCTCAATAATGCGGTCGGTACTTAAGTTTACACCTGTAGTTTCAAGGTCAAAAATGGCCAGCGGCTTTTTTAGTTCAAGATTCATGGATGATGCGGTTTGTGCTGAATTGGCTGAAAAGTTAAGCGGTAATTGTTCTGTCATGGGCAAATGTACTAAAACAGCCTTTGCCTGCGTTTATAGGAAAGGAAAAAAGGTGAAGATCCTGAAGATGAATGTGTTTTCACGAAAATGGCTATTTTTACCGAACCAAAATCCTTCGAAAATGAAAAAAATGATTACCGTTGTTTTAGTTGCATGTGCACTCTCGATTGTTGCCGCTTCTTGTATGAGTACAGGAAAATTGGGTTGCCCTACTAATACAGTGTCCAATAAACCTTTTCGCTCATAACTTGTTATCTGTGCAAAACCCTTTATGAATTGGATAGAACTGGCATCTGCTGAACAATTGGATGCTATTATTACTGCTTCAGCCACAAAGCCACAAATAATTTTTAAGCACAGTACCCGCTGTAGCATCAGCACCATGGCCAAAAGCAGGTTGGAGCGTGCATCCAAACCTGATGAACTTCCCTTTTATTATCTTGATTTATTGAGTTATCGACCCATTTCCAACAAAATTGCTGAGGTATTTGATGTGGAGCATCAGTCACCACAAGTATTAGTAATTAAAAATGGTGAATGTGTTTACACGGAAAGCCACAGTGGCATTTCAATGGATGAAATTTTGGATAAAGCCGGAATGAATTGATGCCATTAAACTCAAAGAATATTTTTTTGCTGGATGCGTTTGGTGCATTCCTATCTTCATTATTTGCGCTGCTTATCTGTTTTTTCTTTCGAAAAGAAACGGGCTTTCCACAGCAGATTTTACTTATAATGATTTTGCTTCCAAGTATCTATTTTTTCATTTCCATCTTCAGTCATATAAGTGCAGGTAAAAAATGGAAGCAACTGCTCAAGCTCATTATAGTTTTAAACTTATTGTATTGTGTACTCAATGCAGGTTTTCTTATTTTTCTACGCCATCAATTAACGGCAATTGGAACAACTTATTTGATTCTGGAAATCATTGTCATTTTGCTTATAGTAATAGTAGAAAACAAACTGTTACAAAACACCGGAGCCACTCTTTAAAGTGGCTCGGTTTCAATCATAAACAAAAGCAATCGTAAACGGCTATTTCTTTTTTCTTGGATTTTCAATGGCAGCCTGTGCCGCAGCTAATCTTGCAATAGGTACACGGAAGGGTGAGCAGCTTACATAATTCATTCCAATGCGATGACAGAATTTAACACTTGCCGGATCACCACCATGCTCCCCGCATATACCCACCTTTAACTGAGGTTTTGTTTTGCGTCCGTTATCAGTTCCGGCTTTTATGAGCTGGCCGATGCCATCCTGATCAATGGTTTGAAACGGATCATCCGGTAAAATTTTAAGGTCAAGATATTTGGGCAGGAAGCCGCCAATATCATCTCTGCTGAAACCAAAACTCATCTGCGTAAGATCATTGGTGCCAAAGCTGAAGAAGTCAGCCACTTTTGCCATATAATCTGCACGCAGGGCAGCACGTGGTGTTTCAATCATGGTACCATAGAGGTAAGGAATTTTTTTAAGTTTGTATTTGGCACAAACCTCAGCATACACCCTGTCTACAATTTCTTTTTGATGACGGAGTTCATGTGCAATAACTGTTACCGGCACCATAATTTCGGGCATGGCTTTTTTGCCGGCTTTTACTAATTCTGCAGTGGCTTCAAATATGGCACGTACCTGCATTTCTGTAATTTCAGGATAGCTGATGCCGAGACGAACACCACGGTGACCAAGCATAGGATTGTTTTCATGCAGGGCCAGCACACGTCTGTTAAGCATGCCCATACTTATCCCCAGCTCCTTACTCAGCTCACGAAGTTTTTCTTTATCATGCGGAACAAATTCATGCAATGGCGGATCCAGCAAACGAATGGTTACCGGATGACCGTTCATTACCTTGAGCGTATCTTTTACATCTTTCTTTACATACTTAAACAAACCGTTTAAAGCTTCTCTGCGTTCTTTCTCCGTTTTACTTACAATCATCTTACGTAATTGAAACAGCGGCGCTTCACTTCCTTCCCCGTAAAACATATGCTCTGTACGGAAGAGGCCAATACCTTCAGCACCAAATTTAACGGCAGCTAAAGCATCCTGTGGTGTTTCAGCATTGGCACGCACACCTATCTGCTTGGTTATATCCACCAGCTTCATCAAATCTTTATAACTCTGATTTTTTTCGATATCAATATCTACCAATGGCAACTGATTTTCATACACTAATCCTTTGGTACCATTTAAACTAATCCACTCTCCTTCTTTTATAATGACATCACCTTTTGCTTTAAAATATTTCGCTTCCTGATGAATTTCAATATCATTACAACCTACTATACAGCATTTGCCCCAGCCACGTGCCACTAATGCAGCATGTGAGGTCATACCACCTTTGGTAGTTAAGATTGCCTGCGCTTTGTGCATACCATCAACATCCTCGGGACTTGTTTCTTCACGCACCAGAATTACCTTTTCACCTCTGGCGGCCCACTCCACTGCTTCAGCACTTGTAAACACCACTCTTCCTTTGGCACCACCGGGGCCTGCAGGTAATCCTTTGGCAATAATGGGTTTGGTAAGTTCTGCTTTGGGATCCAGCATGGGCAGTAATAATTCCACCAATTGATTGGGAGCTACACGCATAATAGCAGTTTTGGCATCAATCAATTTTGCCTTATACATTTCAGTAGCCATACGCACTGCTGCCACACCATTACGTTTGCCCACCCGGCATTGCAGCATGTAAAGTTTTCCTTTTTCAATCGTAAACTCAATATCCTGCATGTCTTTGTAATGCTTCTCTAATTTCTTTTGATACCCATAAAGTTCTTTGTATTGAGCTGGCATCATTTTTTCCAATGTGGTGAAATGCTCACTCTGTGCATTTTTTGAATATTCATTTACAGGTGCCGGTGTACGTATGCCTGCTACCACATCTTCACCCTGTGCATTCACTAAATACTCACCATAAAATTGATTTTCGCCATTGCCCGGATTACGTGTAAAAGCAACACCGGTACAACTGTCATCGCCCATATTTCCAAACACCATAGCCTGAATATTAACGGCTGTACCCCATTCATGCGGAATTTTTTCAATACGGCGGTATTCAATGGCCCGTTTACCATTCCAGCTGGCAAATACTGCACCCATGCCACCCCACAGTTGCTCTACGGGATCATCAGGAAAGGCTTTGCCCAATACTTTGAGTATGGTTTTTTTATAACTTTTTACCAACTCTTTCAATTGCTCAGCTGTAAGTTCTGTATCACTTGTGTAGCCGCTTTGTTTTTTTACATGCTCCAATTGCTCATCTAATAATTTACGAATGCCTTTGCTGCCTTTTAATTCAACACCTGCTGCTTTTTCCATCACCACATCGGCATACATCATGATTAACCTGCGATAGGCATCATAAGCAAATCGTTCATCGTTGCTCTGCGCAATCAATCCTTTAATGGTTTGTTCATTCAGGCCCACATTTAAAATGGTTTCCATCATGCCCGGCATACTTTTGCGTGCACCTGAACGTACAGAAAGCAGAAGGGGATTTTGCACATCACCAAATTTTTTTCCTGTAAACTGCTCCATTATTGACAATGCTGTATCTATTTGTGCTTTCAGAACTTTTGGATAGGTACGTTTATTGGCATAATAATAAGTACAAACTTCAGTTGTAACAGTAAAGCCCGGCGGTACAGGTAAACGTAAAGCCGGATGACCGGCCATTTCAGCCAGGTTAGCTCCTTTGCCACCCAGCAGGTTTTTCATGGATTCGTTTCCATCAGCCTTACCTCCGCCAAAGGAATACACATATTTAATTGGTTTCTTAGTTGTCATGATTGTAGCTTTTTGATTGATGAATCGAGGGTTTTTTAAAACGGGATAAAAGTAGAAGCACCTTAAAAGGTGAGAAATGATGCGAAGCACAAGAAAGGCTAATAAAAGTCAGCACAACTTATGAGGATAAATGGAGCAATTGGTTCTTGAATACAGTAAGCCTGTATAAATTTAAAAAGTTTATTGACAAAGAGATTTCTTTTTCATAGTTTGTGAATGCTTATTTTCTTTTGCCACATTGTTGCACATCTTAATGAGTTGAACATCCCGCCATTTCTCACTTTAAAACAAAAAACGTATGTGTAAACTATCATTTGGAATGATTGTGTTCCTGCTTGTTATTACTGCATGTAACAATGAGGCAAAACAAGAAGCTTCTACTGAACCCGCAGCTACTGAAACCAAACCTGCCCCTGCAGAGTTTGCCGATGCCAAGTATGCACAGATTGGTAAAGATTTCTTAGCAAACATGAGCTCCGGTAACATGGATTCCTGGGCTAATTCTATGGCTGATAATGTGGTATGGTTATGGAATAATGGCGATAGTATTGCAGGGAAACAAGCCGTGGTTGCTTACTGGAAAGACAGAAGAACCAATGCCATTGATTCTATTTCATTTTCAAATGATATTTGGCTTCCTGTTAAAGTAAATACGCCGCAAAAAAATGAACAACCCGGTGTATGGCTGTTAGGATGGTACCAAATAAGTGCCAAATACAAAACCGGTAAATCAATGAGCCAATGGTCGCATATTGATTACCATTTTGATGCAAACGAAAAAGTGGACCGTGTTATTCAATACCTTGATAGGGTACCTATAAATGCTGCAAGCAAATAGCCATTCAAACTCCGCATTTCAAAGGCATTCCGTAGAGGAATGCCTTTTTTAGTTTCATAATTATGTAAAAATTCTGAACAGTTCACATAAAATGATTTTGATTTTTAAAATAGATGATTAACTTGCATTCAGGTGTTTTTCATAAGTTAGCAACGGCCGATTCTTTTTAGGATTGGCCCTTTTTTTATCCTTTCCATTATTTTAATACAGAAATTTTCAGCGTTCTTGAACTTACCTGTGGAGTGATATTTCTAACTATCCGGTTTTGGTAAGCCGCAATTTTCCCCAAACCCCCGCATCAGCCTCATTTTTAGCCTCATTCCCCTATCTTTGCCGCCCTTGACCACCATAGCCACGGCGACGGTGGTCTTGTACTAAAAAATCAACTTTAGAAAATTGTTTATGGAGAATCTGATCTATCTCGTTCCCGCTATGGCAGTCATTGGATTGCTGTACACTTTTGTAAAATTCAACTGGGTTTCCAAACAAGATGCCGGTAATGAACGCATGAAAGAAATCAGCAATCATATTGCTGAAGGTGCCATGGCGTTCCTGAAAGCTGAATGGAAAATCCTGGGCTATTTCGTAGTTATTGTTGCCATTCTTTTAGGAGTGATGGCTATGGCCAATCCTAACAGTCACTGGAGCATTGCACTGGCATTTGTAATTGGGGCCGTATTCAGCGCTACTGCCGGTTACATCGGTATGCGCATTGCTACCAAGAGCAATGTACGCACAGCGCATGCAGCACGCACCAGTTTGAGCAAAGCACTCAATGTATCGTTTACAGGTGGTTCTGTAATGGGCCTGGGTGTGGCAGGTTTGGCGGTGCTCGGTTTGGGCGGATTATTCATCATATTAAAAGCCATATTTGTACCTGCAGGTGCTGATGTTAACGGCCCTGAAATGCTTCGTACAATTGAAGTGCTTACAGGTTTTTCGCTGGGTGCTGAAAGTATTGCCCTCTTTGCACGTGTGGGCGGCGGTATCTATACCAAAGCTGCCGACGTAGGTGCTGACCTTGTAGGTAAAGTAGAAGCCGGTATTCCTGAAGATGATCCACGCAACCCTGCTACCATTGCTGATAACGTAGGTGATAACGTAGGTGATGTGGCCGGTATGGGTGCTGACCTGTTTGGTTCTTATGTAGCTACTGTTTTGGCAACAATGGTATTGGGACAAGAAACAAAAAGCATTGACAACTTTGGTGGTCTTGCTCCTATTCTTTTGCCAATGTTGATTGCCGGTTTGGGTATTTTATTTTCCATCATCGGTACATGGATGGTACGCATCAGCGAAAGTGCGGGTGTTAATACAGATGTAGTTCAAAAAGCATTGAACATGGGCAACTGGGGTTCTATCATTCTCACTGCTCTTGCTTCAATTGGACTTGTATATTATATTCTTCCTGAAACAATGGTGCTTCGTGGTAATGAGTTCACCAAATGGGGTGTACTGGGTGCCATTGCTGTGGGTTTGGTAGTAGGTGCGTTGATGAGCATCATTACAGAATATTACACTGCGATGGGTAAGCGTCCTGTATTGAGCATCATCCGTCAATCATCTACTGGTCATGCTACCAACGTTATTGGTGGTTTGGCAATTGGTATGGAAAGTACATTCCTGCCAATCCTTGTTTTAGCAGCCGGTATCTATGGTTCATTTCTTTGTGCCGGTTTGTACGGTGTGGCAATTGCTGCTGCAGGTATGATGGCTACTACAGCCATGCAATTGGCTATTGATGCCTTTGGACCAATTGCTGACAACGCCGGTGGTATTGCAGAGATGAGCGAACTGCCTAAAGAAGTGCGTGAAAAAACAGACGTGCTGGATGCGGTGGGTAATACCACTGCTGCTACAGGTAAAGGTTTTGCCATTGCTTCGGCTGCGTTAACAGCCCTTGCTTTGTTTGCTGCGTTTGTGGGTGTAGCAGGTATTGATGGTATTGATATTTATAAAGCGGATGTACTGGCAGCATTATTTGTGGGTGCTATGATTCCGTTTATCTTCTCTTCACTGGCCATTCGTGCAGTGGGTGAAGCGGCCATGAGCATGGTGGAAGAAGTGCGTCGTCAGTTCCGTACCATTCCGGGTATTATGGAAGGTACCGGTAAACCTGAGTATGATAAATGTGTGGCTATTTCTACTGAAGCTTCTATCAAGAAAATGTTGCTGCCCGGTGCTATCACTATCGTATCGCCCCTTATAATCGGTTTTGCATTTGGCCCCGAAGCGTTGGGTGGTTTCCTTGCAGGCGCTACTGTAAGTGGTGTATTGATGGGCATGTTCCAGAACAACGCCGGTGGTGCCTGGGATAATGCCAAGAAGAGTTTTGAAAAAGGTGTTGAAATCAATGGTGAAGTGTATTACAAAAAGTCGGAGCCGCACAAAGCATCTGTTACAGGTGATACTGTAGGTGATCCGTTTAAAGATACCTCCGGACCTTCAATGAACATTTTGATTAAACTCATGAGTATTGTATCATTGGTAATTGCTCCTACTCTTGCACAGATGTATGGTGGCAATGCACATGGAGCAAAAACAGAGAATATAGAAATCAAAATTGAACAGCAAGAGAATGAAGCCGGTGAAAAGGAAGTAAAATTTGACAATGCATTTTTGAGTGCGTTGCACAAAGACGGATTGATAAGCGATAAAAGTTTTAAAGTAACTTTAAAGAACGATAGCTTGTTGATCAACGATATGCTTCAAACAAAAGATGTATTGGAGAAATATCGTTCGTATCTTAATGGCAAAACAGAGTTAAACGTGGAAGTGAATTTTCAAAAACAATAAGCAACTCTTTTATACAGTCTATCGACTATAAATTGTCTAATCAGACCATTATCATTGCCCCTGCATTTCTATGTGGGGGCGTTTTATTATCCGTTTGATTTTTTCAGCTCATTTATTGTTGTTGATTCAGATTTATCCGGTAAGGTTCACGCCGTCGGATTTGAAGTTGTACCGGAACTTTTATCCAGATACCATACGGTTACAATCAATTTTTCTTATGCGCACTAACTTTTGCCTATGCAGTTATTGATAAAACTAAGCGCACCGCTAAAACTTGTTTACCTTCGCCACTATGCAACAGGCAAAATGGATTTCAGACATTCTCGAAAATCTCAATATTAAAGCACTTAATGAAATGCAACTGGCTTCGTTAAGTGCACAACAACAACATAAAGATATTATTCTCTTTTCAGCCACAGGCTCCGGTAAAACACTTGCGTTTCTGTTGCCTTTAGCCGAACAACTGAAAGCTAACAGTAACAAAACAACAGCGATCATCATTGTTCCGAGCCGTGAGCTGGCAATGCAAATTGAGAATGTATTTAAAAGCTTACAATTGAATTTGAAAGTTACCTGCTGCTATGGCGGACATAAACGGGAGATTGAAGAGAATAATTTAAAGCAAGCTCCTGCCCTGCTCATTGGTACACCGGGAAGATTAGCCGACCATATTCGTAGAGAAAATATCACCACTTCAACCATTGAAACACTGGTGCTGGATGAATTTGATAAGTCACTGGAACTGGGTTTTCTGGAAGAAATGTCCTTCATCATTGGTTCATTACCTGCCATTAACAAACGCATACTCACTTCAGCTACAAGGATGGAAGAGATTCCGGCGTTTGTGGGATTAACGGAGCCTGTAACACTGGATTTTTTAACCGGTAATGAAAACAATGATACAGGTCTTGCCATACAAATCTTGAAAAGTCCGGAGAAAGACAAGATTGACACACTGTTCCGTTTAATTTGTATGCTGGGTAACCGCTCAACCATTGTGTTTTGCAATCACCGTGAAGCTGTGGAACGCACCAGTGAACTATTAAAGGAAAAAGATATTCTTAATGTGTTTTATCATGGCGCCATGGAGCAGCACGAACGGGATGCAGCGCTATGCAAATTCAGAAACGGTACCAGCAATGTATTGGTAACAACTGATTTGGCTGCACGAGGTTTGGATATTGCCAACATCCGTTATATCATTCATTATCATTTACCGCATACGCAAGAATCCTTTACACATCGTAACGGACGTACAGCCCGTATGGAGGCCAGCGGAACTGCTATTGTAATGCTGGGGCCTGATGAAAAATTGCCGTCTTATATTCCTCCAGATGCAACTGCAATTACGTTGCCTGAAACAGCCATCATTCCCGAAAAACCAAAATGGAGTACCTTGTTTATAGCCGCAGGTAAAAAAGATAAAGTGAACAAGATTGATATTGTGGGCTTTCTCACACAAAAAGGTGAACTGAAAAAAGAAGATATCGGCCTGATTGATGTAAAAGATTTTTCATCGTTTGTGGCAGTGAAGAAAATAAAAGCAAGCAACACACTGCAAAAAATAAAAGATCATAAAATCAAGAATAAAAAAGTAAAAATTGCAGTGGCGAAGTAATTGATATGAGTGCGCTTGAAAAAACATATTCATTAAAAGGAGATTTAGTTGATGATGAAACCCGATGTGCTCATTATCATTCACCACTGGATATAATCGCCATTAAATTCAAATGCTGTAATGTATATTATCCTTGTTATGAATGTCATGCAGAGAAAACAAATCATGCTGCAACCGTTTGGCCAAAAGATGAATGGAATACCAAAGCAATTTTGTGCGGTCATTGTAAGACTGAATTAACAATCCGGGAATATATGTTTTCAAATAATGAATGCCCAAATTGCAAAGCAGCATTCAATCCCAATTGCAGCAGGCATTATCATTTGTATTTTGAGGTGTAAAATAGTTTACCACTAAGACACAAAGAAGGCACAAAGAATACAACTGGAATTACAACAGAAGTCAAAAGAAACGGAAGTTTTTTTAAGGTTATCTTAAGTGCCTCAGGTATTTTACTAAATCAAAATTATTTTACTGCGTTTTCTTCTAATCCCTTTTACCTTTACCGCCTCATGAGTTTATTTATAACATCTTCCACCATCATCATTACCTGTCACAAACGAATCGTACCCTATCTGCAAAAAGAAGTGGAGGAACTCGGCTTTACAATTGATGAAGTATTTATTACAGGTGTAAAACTCACCGGTACGATGAATGATTGCATTAAACTCAATCTGAATCTGCGTTGCGCCAGCCAGGTATTGTACAGTTTGGAACAATTCACAGCCAATCACCCTGATGCTATTTACAATCATCTTAAACATATTGCATGGGAAAATATCTTACCTAACCCGGGTTATTTATCTGTTACAAGTAATGTAAATAACCCAACTATCAACAACAGTATGTTTGCCAACCTCAGAGTAAAAGATGCAATAGTTGATCGCTTGCGTGATAAAAGAGGTACACGACCTTCAACGGGCGCAGAACTTACAGGAACTGTAATTCACCTGTTCTGGAAAAATGAAGATGCTGAAATTTTTATTGATACCAGCGGTGATTCACTGGCACGACATGGCTACAGAAAAATTCCGGGACTTGCACCGATGCTGGAAGGCTTGGCAGCCGCTACTATCTTTGCAACAAAGTGGGACAGACAATCACCTTTTATCAATCCCATGTGTGGTTCCGGTACATTGGCGATTGAAGCGGCGTTGATAGCAACCAACAGAAGACCGGGTTTGTTTCGTACCAATTATGCGTTTATGCATGTGCAGGGTTATGATGAAACAGTTTATTTAAAAGAAGATGCGTTACTGGAAGATCAGATTCAGGAAGTGCCCGGATTACACATCATTGCTACTGATTATAATTCCAAAGCGATTGACAATGCAAGAAAAAATGCTGTTGCTGCCGGTGTAAGTAAGTTGATTGATTTTGCAGTTTGTGATTTTGCACAAACAACTGTACCGCAAAACGCAAAAGGTGTGATGATGATCAATCCGGAATATGGTGAACGTTTAGGCGACATCAAAGAACTAGAAGCTACTTACAGCCGCATCGGTGATTTTATGAAGCAGAAATGCGGCGGATATTTTGGTTACATATTTACAGGTAATATGGAACTGGCCAAAAAAATTGGTTTAAAGGCCAACAGAAGAATTGAGTTTTACAACAGTACCATTGATTGCCGTTTACTGGAATATGAATTGTACAGCGGCAGCAGAAGAGATATAAAATAAATATTTGTAAACAGAAGTAAGCGTCATTAACTAAGCAGAATCAATTAGCCGAATTCATTAATTACGCAAACATCATGATAATAGCAGTAAGAACACTGTATAACTAACGATGAAACCGGTTGCACAAAACACCGTCAAAATGGGTAATTCCGCTGTTTTTCTGTAAGCATAAAAGAAGGAACTTGCACACACCCAACGTTCTCATAGGCAAAACCACAACTGACCAAATCCAACGCTTATGAAACTGAAACTTTACACGTTTCTTATTTTATTGTTTTTATCCGTTGCTTCAAAAGCACAGCCATGTGATTCACTCACCGCATCGGCAATAAGCTTTGAATCAAGATGTGCTTCTACGGGAAAGATTATTATTACAGCTGTTAATGGATCCGGTAATTATAATTATTCTGTTAACGGTCCTGTTTCCACTCCATATACATCAAGTAATGAAATTACCGGATTGCCTGCTGGTGCTTATACCATAAGTGTAAAAGATATTATTAAAAATTGTGTGTATACTATTCCCCAGCCGGTAGTTGTAGATGGTGATTATCAGGATCCCCGTTTTGAATTGATAAAAACAAATGTTACCTGTATTAATGGAACTGATGGTACCATTACAATTGAAAATGTACAGTTTGGCCGTGCTCCATTTTCATATTCAATTGTTGCACCTTCTACAAGTGCTGTGGGGCTTACCAGCAGTAATGGTGTGTTTACAGGTCTTGCTACCGGAAATTATTTTATTCAGCAAACAGATTCATGCGGCGGTATTCAAACCCGTAATATTTCTATTTTAAACTACAACTGGTCTATTACGCCCTATACAGTTACGAGAACGGATTGTGACAGTGCTGATGTATTTATTGGATTACGGGATGTATTTGGAAAAGTAAATACGCTTGATTCTGTATTTAACGGGTTTACATACGGAATTATAACACCGGATGGCGATACAATTCTTTCCAACTCTTATAACATGCGAATCAAACTCGGTGATTTGAGAAGACTTCAATTATTTGCAGTTGATAAATGTGGGAACAGAAAAACGGTTACATGGACTGAAAACAAAATACCAAGAGTGGCCAATGCTGTTACCATTACAAATCCCACCTGCTTTGATTTTTCAGCTATCGTTACCGGACAACAACATCTTACTAATCCTGAATATTGCCTGTATGACAGCAGCGGTAACAGTATAAGCTGTAACTCAACCGGAAGTTTCCCCAATCTGGCGTGGGGTAGTTATTGTATAAAAATTACAGATGTATGCTACGATACGGTCATTACAAGATGTTTTAATGCTGTAAAACCTGTGCCATCAGTGGCTGCAAGTGTAACAGTTTCTTATGGCGATGATTGTAATATTGTGACTGTATCTATTGCAGGACAAACAAATTTATTCAATCCTGTTTTTTGTTTGTACGACAGCAGCGATGTGTTGATCAGTTGTAATGCAACAGGTATTTTTGGTAATGTACCCATTGGCAAATATTGCATGAAAATTACTGGCTCTATTTGTAATGATACTACACTCATCCGTTGTTTTGAGGTAATGCCTTTACCTGTGGGTGCCGGTACGGGTACTTCTTTTTCAAATTATGACTGTACAAGTTTTACCGGAACAATTACAGGCACTACCGGGTTGGGCAATGCCACTTACTGTTTATTCGACAGCATCGGGCAATTAATTCGATGCAATCAAACCGGTGTGTTTGACAGTTTAGCCTATGGTTCGTACTGTATTAGCGTGCAGGTATCTACTGCCGCAGGCGGATGTGCCGATACGGTTTTTACACGATGCTTCAATGTTACAAAACCTGTGCCCCAACTTGGTCCATTACGAATTACAAAAAACTGCCGCAGCTTTACTGTGCAGTTGCAATCTTTTACCAATCTCTTAAATCCTGAATTTTGTTTATACAATAACGGTGTGTTAATTGACTGTAACAACACAGGCTTATTTGAAAATTTAATTTATGGTGATTACTGCATAAGCGCCAGAGACAGCTGTTCAAAAGATACAATCGAGCGTTGTTTTAATGCAATACCGGATACTTTGGGCATTACAGCATCAGCAAATCCTGCTTGTATTCTTAATCAAACTACAGTAAGATTGAACATACAAAATGGAATTGCACCATTCACCGTAATGTTGTACAGTGATTCGGGAATGATACGCAGTATTAATCAAACTACAAATCGTTCTATTGTATTTGATTCACTACCTTCATTACCCGCAGGTACTGCTTACACTATTGTAGTAACAGACAGTTGTGGCAATCGTGTAGAGATTACTGCATCACCGCTTATTTCAGTGTTGACCCGAAGCCGGAGAATATTACCCAATTGCCCCGGTGGTACATTTCCAAACGGTTCTTCAGATATCGAGCTTACGCAGGAATCAAATCTGGGTAAACTTATTCCACGCATTATCAGAAAAAATGGTGTAAATGTTAATATCAACTTCACCATATCAAATACAGGACAAACGGTGTTTACGTTCAAAAACCTGGAACCCGGTACCTACATTATTCGCAACAGGATAAGTAATACCTGTAATACAACAGTATTTGATACAGTTACCATTTTACCTTATGCTTACCCGGCGCTTCAAAATGCTTCTTTATATCGTTGTGATGATAACAGCTTTAATATTATTGCAGCTACTTCGGGCGGCATCACTCCTTTTCAGTATGAAATTACAGGAAGCATTCCTGCCTCTCCATCGATTGTATCTGCAGTTCCGCAAACAAGTCCATCGTTTACAATCAATAACGGTACTGCTTACTCACTGGTAAGACTAAGGGCGTTGGATGTATGCGGTAATGCTTCGATCAACGATATCAGTACGGTACCATTGGTAAATATTGTGGTGAGTGTTGATGGCGGTTGTTATAATGAGGATGCAACACTCAGGGTTGATTCACTGGCAGGTGCAACGTACAGATGGTACCGCAGAGTATTACCAAACGACAGCATTCTTGTGGGAACAACACCATCCTACTATCTACCGGTAATTACAACTGCCGATACCGGTTTATATTATTGCCGAGTGGTATTAAACAATGGATGTATCAGACGTGTGGCTAATTATTACATCGATGGTTTATGCGGTGGGTTATTAAACAATAACAAACTTGTACTAACTGCGGTAAAAAAAGAAAAACAGGTACAGCTTAACTGGGAGGTTTTTAATACCACAGGTCTCAAGTCATTTACAGTTGAAGTGAAGCGGCCCGGTTCTGATAATTTTGTAATAAGTAATGGCGTAAATGCTCACGGCTCTGTTTCAGTTTATCAGTTATATGATCTGTATCCGTCGTATGGTATCAATCAATATCGAATAAAAGCCGTGCATGAATCAGGGCAAATTATTTACAGTAATATCATTCCCATTCTGATTAAAGAAACAAACACGGCATTATTACAGCTATATCCCAACCCTGCAAAAAACAGCATCACCATTTTACTGAACAATAAAAAAGAAGGATGGTATCAGATCAAATTATTTGATATGCATTTAAAACAGGTATATGAAATGAGCACCCAGGCGTCAGGACAAATAAAATTACAGCGACCGAATCACATACAGCCGGGAGTTTATTTCTTTCATCTCGCTGATATTAAAGCGAATGAAACACATGTGCTGAAAGTAATTTTTCAATAACAATAAGGGCGAAAGAAATTTTTCTTTCGCCCCGGTTTGTAAGCTCTGTACTTGCATGATTGCTATTTATTTAAAAATATCCCATGCTAATCGTACAATTAACAGTAACATCACCAATAAAAATACATACCGGATAAAAGCGCTTCCTTTTACAATAGCTGCTTTGCTGCCTATATAACTGCCCAGCATATTGCTCAGCATCATGGGTATGGCAATTTTAAATATAACAGCTTTATTTAATAAAAAACCAATCAGTGAAGCAGCATCAGCAATGGCATTGATGATTTTGGCTGATGATGATGCATGCAAAAAACTCATGCCGGCAATGCTTACTAAACTGAATACGAGTAAGCTGCCTGTACCCGGCCCGATGAAACCATTGTAAAAGCCCAAAGCGGCACCAATCAATCCGCATACAATTAATAATTGCCTGCCTTTGTATTTTGGTAAATGAGCTGTACCAAAATCTTTTTTGATGAATGTATAAATAGCCAATACTGCAATTACAAATAATAAAATCGGTTTAAACACATCGGGTTTTATCATACTCATGGCAAATGTGCCGGCAAATGCTGTAACAGCCGATGCCACACCGGCTACCAGCACAACTGCTGTATCTACACCCACACTTCTGATATAATGAAAGGCGGCTACACTTGTACCGGCCAATGAAGCAAAGCGGTTGGTAGCAATTACCTGTACATGTGTGTATTGCGGAAATAATATCAACAGTAATGGCACCTGTACCAGGCCGCCACCTCCTACTACGGCATCAATAAAACCGGCAAAGAGAGCGCCGAGGCAAACGAATATCAAAATCCAGGTTTCTGTCATGCTGCAATGTAAGCAATGAAATTACATTGATGAAAATTCGCTTATCTTCCATTCGTAAATAAAAACAAATGAAAATTTATTGTATCGCTTTTTTTGTGCTTTTACATACAGGTGTACAGGCTCAGCAAAAGGAAACGGCCTTACCCATTCCTGATTCAATTAAAGTAACAGGTATTTTAAAAGAAGTGGCGTTTAAACGCATTCATCCCCGAAAAGAAAATAAACTCGGCATCAAAGCAGATGATGTGTATTTGTACATCGAAGCAGAAAAAAAAGAGCGTGAAGTAGCCATGGAGTTTCCTCAAACATTTTCAGTGGTGGCAAAGGGAGCAGATGTAGAAGCAGGTAACGATGAACTGGAATGGAGTTATAACTGGCAATTGAATGAAACCTATCGTCTATACATTGCTACCGCTACCGATTCAGCTTCCAACTTTATACTTTATTCCGGCTATATCTATTTTCCCAAAGAAAATAAATGGAAACTTATCGGCACAGTCAAACAATCCGGCAGATGGGGAACAATTAAAAGCACTGCTACGGCAAGAGTGCATGCCAAAGGCACAGCAGATATACTGAGTGCAGATTGGTTACAACGCAGCAACGGAAGCTGGAAAAATATGCTTTCAACTTCAGTTACCATACCCATCATTAATCCGTTAAGTAATATTGACAGTACGGTGCAGGCTGCTGCAGATGATGCAACCATACAACAACTCATTAGGGATAATAAAACAGATGCCGTTCATAAACACGAAGATGTTTATTACAGTATGATGAAAGAAGGTACGGGTACACAGGTAAAAGTTACTGATACAGTAACCGTTTTTTACAAAGGTTATTTGCTCAGTGATGGTGCTGTATTTGACCAAACAAGAGATAAGCCAGCCACATTTCCACTCAACCGTTTAATCAAAGGATGGCAAATAGGTGTGCCGCTGCTGAAAACGGGAGGTAAAATTAAAATTATTATTCCATCTGGTCTTGCTTATGGTATCAGAACAAGAGCTGCAAAAATTCCACCAAACAGCATTTTGGTTTTTGAGGTGGAAGTAGTGGATGCAAAATAAAAAAAGCGGGTTCAACAATTGAACCCGCTTTTTTATTGATCCAATGAATTACTTACGGCCAAACCACCAGCCCAGTACGGCACCAACGATGGCGCCAATAGCTGCTGATGCAAGCATATCAACAACTGCTGATGTTAAGTCAAAAATATTCATTTGTGCATACATCATAAGGTCAACAGAAAAAGAAAACAGAAACATTACAATAGCACCAGATAAGGCGCCGGCACTCACTGATGTTGTTCCTGATTTACTGAACACATACGATAAAAGGAAACCAAGACCAAAGTTCCCGGTTATCATAGCCCACCAGGGCCATTCTGCTTCAGGTCGCATGATCGCTTGTGCAGCAGTTGTTGTGTGTTGAGACATAAAATCCATTAAGAGCATTCCATAGATAAGCCATCCAAGAAGGAAGTAAACGACGCCTGCTATGAGACCGCCGGAAATAAATTTTCCTGTGTTCATGATTGATGGTTTTTGGTTAAAAAAATATATGGCATTACAAAATAGATAGTTTCATTACCAATTGCAAGTATGATGTGCATATGTGCAAAACTAAGGGGGCGGCAAAGCCGCCCCCAAAAAATAAGTAATGTAATTCATGTAATGAATCTCTTCTTCTTCACTCCTTCAAGCCCTGCCGGCAGGGCTTATTTATTATTTCAACGCCCACTCAAAAAACGCATCTACATCTTTTTTAAACTGTATCATATCAGGCATATTGATGTAGTACATATGTCCGCTGTTGTAGAAGTAATGCTTTATATTTTTTCTTGCTTCCGGACGGAGAAACATATGTTCTATATCATATTTGGCTGTAAAATAAGGTGTAGCAAAATCATAATACCCGCTGCCCACATATACTTTTAATGCCGGGTTTTTTGCCATGGCATCCCGCAGACTTTCAGCTACATTCAAATATTGATTTTGCACATTATTATAATTCCACGGATATACATTGCCAAAAATATTGTAGGGTTTCTCTTCTTTAAAATTCAACTCGTTTTGAAAATAATCATTGAGTGCACTGGTAAACGGCCCGTCAATATTGGTAAACGATGGGTCAAAGCTTACAAACTCACCGGCATTGTCCAAATCAATTCCGGTAAAGCGTGCATCCAACCTTCCAATACTTAATCCATCTTTACGTCGCAGTTCCTTATAAAAGCGGTTTTCTTCCACTCTGAGATTGGCATTCAAACAATACTCTTTACTCAATCCGGTATAGTAACTCATCTTAGTGGCTATCTTGTCTGTTTCATCGGCACTCAGCCATCCGCCTTTTAGTAAAGCACTTGCATATTCACCAAGGGCAAATGTTTCACTTTCTTTCATTGCTCTTGCAAAGTCATTTTGCAGTTCCGGCGCTAATTTTTTATGATACCAGGCAGCGGCTGTGTAAGAAGGAATGTATAAAGCTCTGGGTAAATCATTACCCACATAATAATCATTGGTGCCGAAATTCAATACAGGTGAAATTAAAAAGATACCATTGATGTAAATACGGTAACTATCCGTTAAAAATTTACTCAAGCCTGCAGCCCTTGTTGTACCGTAACTCTCACCTGCTAAAAATTTGGCAGAACCCCATCTTTCATATTTGGATAAAAAATAACGGATAAATGATCCCACACTTTGAACATCTTCTACATAACCATGAAACTGTTTGGGGCTTTCACCACCGGCTGCACGGCTGTAACCTGTTGATACGGGGTCAATAAAAACCAGATCAGTTTTATCGAGCCAACTGTATTCATTGTTAATATATTTATAAGGAGGTGCAGTAGCTGTTCCATCATCTTTGAGCAATACACGTTTAGGACCAAGTCCACCCATATGCAGCCATACAGAAGATGAACCCGGCCCGCCGTTAAATGTAAAAGTGATGGGACGGTTGGCTGCATTTTCACCTTTCTTTTTGTAGTAAGTAAAAAAAACTTTTGCAATCAGCTTTCCTGTATCGTTTTTTAAATCAAGATACCCTGTATGTGTTGTGTACTCCAATTTAACAGCACCATAGTTTACAACACCGGCACTTAATGTAACCTGCACACCTGATGGGATGTACTCTTTTGTTTCAACTGTTTTGGTTTGTGATGAAGCAGTAATAATAAAATAACAAAACACAGAAGTTAAACGAAATCTCATACAGCATTCAATTTTGGCAAGAAAGTTAGTAATTTCTTATTTCACATGCTACCAAAAACTTACATCTATGAAAAAAATCAAACCATTGATAAAGGACCCATACTCCTTCACCATCTCATTATTTACATTTTACTGCTGGCATTGATCATTTTTTCATAAAGGAGAAATATTGACTATCTTTCACTACACGATTCTTTACTTATAAAAATGAAAGATTATGCCAATTGTAAAAATTATTGAAGTTATTTCTTCATCAGAAAAAGGTATTGATGATGCCATCCGTAATGCAGTTGCCGAAGCATCAAAGACTATACGCAATATTGATTCTGTTTATGTACAGGATATTAAAGCCCATGTAAAAGACGGACAGGTTACCACCTTTGGATGTGTTTGTAAGATTTCTTTCAGAATCGAATAAAAAAAACCACAAAGGACAATATCCCCTTCAAAACCTGCAAAGGATATAACAGGAAGCCCTTTGCTGAATGTTTGAATTCTTTTGCCCGATGTGGTTTGTATCTTTCTGAAACATTGCTATAGTAAGTTAAATGTAAGTGCTTCAAACTATGGCAATATCTATTTATAACTAAGCAAGAACTTCTTCCCGGTCGGTCTTCGCATATTCATCAATCAACTTACGCTGCAGTTCAAACGGCATGGCTGCATATTCCAGAAACGAACTGCGGAATTTGGCCCGGCCCTGCGTAATTGAACGAAGCGATGATGAAAAACCATCCAGTTCACTCAAAGGTACACGACTGATTACTTTTTGAAAATGCCCTTCATTGTCTATCCCTTCTACAATGGCTCTTCTGCTTTGCAAATCGCCCATAACAGCGCCGGTTAAATCATCCGGACACAAAACTTCCACATGATAAATGGGTTCCAGTATCTGTGGATCAGCCTGCTGAAAGGCCTGGCGAAATGCCTGCAAGCCTGCAATTTTAAAACTGATATCATTACTATCCACCGGATGCATCTTACCATCATATACACATACACGCACATCACGTACATAAGAGCCGGTGAGTGGACCCACATGCATTTTTTCCATCACACCCTTTAAGATGCTGGGTAAAAAACGTGCATCAATTGCACCGCCCACAATGCAGTTGTAAAACACCAGTTTACCACCCCACTCCAGTTCATGTGTTTCCCTGCCACGTACTGAAATATCAGTGGGCTCCGGCATGCCTTCATACCAGGGTTCAATGCGCATGTAAACTTCACCAAACTGTCCGGAACCACCACTTTGTTTTTTATGACGGTAATTGGCATCAGCCATTTTACGAATGGTTTCCCGGTAAGGGATGCGTGGCTTCACAAACTTCACTTCTATTTTATGGCTGTGTTCAATCTTCCACTTGGCCACAGCTAAATGCATATCACCCTGACAATGGATGAGTGTTTGCTTAAGCTCCGGCGATACCTCTACTATCAACGTTGGATCTTCTTCACGCAACTGATGCAGTGCCTGCGAAAGTTTTTCCTCTTCTCCCGTTTTGAGCGATTCAATGGCCACCGTCATATTAGGCGGAGGAAACTCAATGGCCGGTAATTCATAATTCTTTCCTTTGCTGTGTAACGTATTATTGGTATGTGTATTTTTTAATTTTAGCGTAGCACCAATATCGCCTGCTACAAGTTCGCCTACGGGTGTACGTTTGTTACCTTCTACCAAAAACAACTGATTGATTTTTTCTGAAACACCGGTGGACTCATTTTCCAGCTCCATACCGCTCTTAATGTTACCGCTGTACACTTTAAAGAAAGAAAGTTCGCCCACATGCGGTTCACTTACTGTTTTGTAAATGAAGATGCAGGCAGGGCCATTGGCATTACATGTAAGCGTATCACCATTTTTTGTTTTTTGCGCCGGCATTTCATTGGCACTGGGGCAACAGTTATCAATAAAGCCCATCAAGCGTCCGCTGCCCATATCATTCAATGCACTGAGGCAAAATACAGGGAAGATGTCGTGATGTATAAGTGATTGTTTCAATCCTTCACGCATTTCATCTTCATCCAGTTCACCTTTATCTAAGTAATGCTCCATCAAAGTTTCATCATTCACTGCCACTGCTTCCACTAAGATGCGGTGCAGTTCATCAGCTTTTGCTTTTTCACCATCAGGTATGGGCAACTTTTCAGGTTTACCACCCGTTGCAGGAAATTGATACATCGTCATCTTCAACACATCAATAATGGCGTTAAAACCGGTACCGGCATTGAGTGGGTATTGCACTACTGTTACTTTGTTTCCAAAATGTGCTTTTGCTTCTGCCACCGTTTTATCAAAATCAGCATTCTCATCATCCAGTTTATTTACGGCAAGAATCATGGGTGTGTTAAATCGCTCGGTGTAATCCCAAATGATATCGGTACCCACTTCCACACCCATTACGCCGTTAAGCAGCATAACACCGGTATCTGCTACCCTAAGTGCGGAAATCACTTCACCGGTAAAATCGTCATAACCGGGTGTATCAATAATGTTGATTTTGTAACCACGCCATTTGGTGTGAAGTAGTTTGGAGAAGATAGAGTTACCACGTTCCTGTTCCAGTTCATGATAATCAGCTACGGTGTTTTTTTCATTTACTGAACCTCTGCGGTTAATAATGCCTGCTTCAAAGAGCATGCATTCCGCTAAGGATGTCTTACCGGAGCCTGCGTGGCCCAGCAAGACAATGTTTTTTACATGTGAGGTATCAAACTCTGCCATAACAAAAGTTTTAAGGTATAGAAATAAAAGAACTTCTTCCCTTTTTAGGAAGATTCTGTTGTGTACGCTTAAGGAATACGGCTTTTGTTGGGGTTAGTTCGTAATGATTATATAGAAACGTTACGATCGGTTTCTGAAATGAATGAAGTCCTGACGTAATTCAGAGATAGTGGATTCAAGATCAGTATATTGCTGGTGTAATAGTTCGTGTTCACTGAAAATTTCGTTAGAAAGATGATTTTCATTAAGTCCTGCTTCTAGTTGCAGCTTGCGATCATGCAGCTTGATGGATTGTTTAAGATCATGAATATTGATCTGCTGAATATAAAACTGGTTGTGGTAGTGTTCAACTTCGGTTAGTACTTCTTTGTCGTTTTGATTGCGGGCCATTTCAGTGAGTTGGTCTCTTAACTGGCCCAGTTCGTTTCTGTAGGAACGCAAATTCTCTCTCCAGGAATTGCATTCCCGGTTGAGCTGTGTTGTGTCTGTAGTAACCATGGGAATAAAATTTTAATGATAAAATATGGTTGACCTCAAAGAACTGTATTAAATCTACACACAATTTTCGAAAGTTCCTATATCATTTTTGCACAATGCTGCTCATGTAAGGCACTGATTGTGATTGTAGGAAATATAAAACGTGCATTGTATCTTCGCCCTCAGCCAATATATCCTGTTATTTGAAAAACAAAATGCATACAATGAAACAATCAGCACTTGCAGCAGCCTTGGTATTATTACTGAGCGGTGTTGCAGCCGCCCAGCAAAAGGCTTCAAAAAAGCCTTCCTTTCTCTCGTTCAACATTCATTTTTCTGATTACAATACGCCGGCTCTTATAAAAGATTCATCAGCCAGCAAGGCATTTAGTGGTACTGACTGGCTCAATCCCGGCCGTAAATCCTTTGGTTTTGGGGTAAGCTGGTGGAAAGAGTTGCTCCCCAAAATTGATTTCAGCGGCAGCCTTAACGGTACTTTTTCCAACTTTCCTCAACTCTTTGTAAAAGGTGATAGTATCGGACAAGCCGGCTTTACACCTCAACTGGATGCGCTGGTGCATTTGTATGCGCTTAAGCGTACGGCATCCGTCAATCCTTTTATTACCGCAGGTGCAGGAGCCGGACTGTTTAAAAATGAGTTTGTAGCGTATGCGCCCGTGGGTATGGGATTGAAATTTCATTTTAATGAAGGTGCATTCATTATTGCACAGGCACAATACAGACTGGCTTTAACTGATGCTATCACAAATGATTATTTGTTTTACACTATTGGCTTTGCACAAAAACTGGGTAAGCGTAAACCGGAAGCACAGGTAGTAACAGCGGCAATACCTCTACCGCCGCCGGATAAAGATGGTGATGGTGTGCCTGATGCAGATGATGCCTGCCCCGATGCTAAAGGCACTGTAAACGGATGCCCAGATGCCGATGCTGATGGAGTGGCTGATAAAGATGACCTATGCCCCAATGATAAAGGTACGCTCAAAGGGTGTCCTGATGCGGATGGCGATGGAGTGGCTGATAAAGATGACCCATGCCCCAACAGTAAGGGTACGCTTAATGGGTGTCCTGATGCGGATGGTGATGGTGTGCCTGATAAAGATGATAAATGCCCCACTGTAAAAGGAAGCTTTGCCAATGGCTGTGCTGATACAGATGGTGATGGTGTGGACGATGCCAATGATAAATGTCCAAACGAAGCCGGTGAAATAAACGGCTGCCCGGAAATAACACCTGATGTAAAAGAGAAAGTCATATATGCGGCAAAAAATATTTTCTTCAAGTTTGCAAGTGATAAAATTCTGAAACAGTCCTTTGTGCCGCTTAATGAAATAGCGGAACTATTGATAAAGAATCCAGATTTAAAATTAACCATAGAAGCACACGCTGATAATATTGGTACACCTGAAGGTAATATGACATGGAGCCAGCGCCGTGCACAGGCTATTGCCAATTACTTCATCAATAAAGGCATTGATGCAGCACGGATTAATGCCACCGGCTATGGGGATACCAAACCTATAGCCACCAACAAAACAGAAGCGGGACGAAAACAAAACCGACGGGTTGAAATGAAGCTGGATTATTAATGTAAATAATTTAAAATAGCAAAAAGCATTGCTTTAGGGCAATGCTTTTTTGCGTAAGACAATTATATATAAAATCAATAGCTCATGTTCGTTTTTACAGCTAATTGTTCAGTTCATTTTGATGAGTACACCAACAACAGCAACGGTGCAATGAAAGGTATGGCATAAGCAATTGGTGGTAAACTAAAGTTAAAAGACTTTAATTTTTTATTTCATACTTGATGTAACTCCTCTTACTAAAACACATTCATAAACAGGATGCTTTTCCCAGCCCATTCATTTCAAACAAACTATAAAAACCGGAATTTTATTTCTTGATCCCGTTTACATATTCGTTTTCTGTTGCCTTCCCATTTGCATCATAAGAAACCCATATACCGTTTCCATTCTTAAGATTACCTTTATCTCTTTCTTTTCCGTCTTTGTCAAACGATGAAACAATTTCCCAACGTAAACCTTCCGGCTTATGAGTTTCACTATATTTATAAATAGCTTCCTGCTCCAGCTTTCCATTGTCATAAAACCACTGCGCTTTACCGCTACGGCAGTAATTGATATAATTACAGCGGTAGGTAATGATTCCTTTTTCATTGTACGCAAAATAAACACCGGTTCCGTTTGACAAAATGGAAGTTCCGTTTTCATCAAAATAATCATCGGGTGCAACTAAAACTCCATTGTTAAATTTATTTCTGCCCAGCAGTTTACCATTAGGGTGATAAAACTCTACAAGTCCGTTGATTTTTTCGTTATTGTAAAACCCTTTTTCTTTTAAAATGCCGTTATCAAAATAGATTTTATACTCGCCGTAATAAACACCATTACTATAATTAAATTCAGATTTTGGATTTCCGGTTTCATTATACCAGCTGTTGAGACCGTCTCTTTTCCCGTTTCGGTAACTGCCTTTATATGAAAGCCTACCATTAGCAAAGTAATCTACCCGGTAACCGGTTCCATTTTGAAGAGTGATAATTCCGTTTTCATCAAAAAAATCGCCATTATTCACAAACTTTCCTTCTTTAAAATTTTCTTTTCCGGCGAGTTTACCATTGGGGTGATAGATTTCTTTTACGCCTACCAATTTATCATCTGCATAGGCAGATTTATACCGCAGGTTGCCGTTTTCAAAATACTCGGTAACCAGGCCGTTGAGTTTGCCGTTATCGTACGTATCTTCTGATTTGAGCTTGCCACTTTCGAAATAAAATTTCCAGATACCTGTTCTTTTACCATTTGCATCAAACATACCTTCACTTCTTAGAATACCACCCGGGTAAAAAAACTCAGCAGCACCTTTGGGGAGGTTGGTAATCCAGTCATAATTGATTTTGGATTCCAGCACACCTTTAGCATTGTAGTTTTCCCAAAGGCCAAAACGCCTGAAAGATTGACTGCTAAACTGGAGCATTGTAGTTGCCAATTCCTGCCTGTAAGACATATTAAATTTACGTTTACCTTCTTCGTCAAAGTCGCTTACAGGATAGGGATTAATACCGGAAAAGGATATCCATGCTGCACCTTTACTAACTGCATAATCCAACTCCATTAAAATTTTTTCACCTTTTCCGGTGCCACCGGTTTTTGTTTGATATTGATAGTTTGCATCAAATTCTGAATTTACTGCCTGTTTTGTATTTTTATCAATGTCATAAATAATAGCCAGTTTGCCACTCTCCCAATAACTTTTCCAAACACCTTTCATCTTAAACCATCCGGCATATCCATTCAGAATTTCAAAAGATGTTGTTTCATCAAACTGTCCTTCCAGTCTTTTTTTTCCATTGGGATAATACATCAAAAAGTTTTTCATAAACAATTCAGCACCTTTACCGATTGTAAACTCCATCTCCTGAAATACAGTTCCGTCTTTATGATACACAATTCGTTTTCCTTTGGTATAATCCACCATGCTGGCTTTTGAACCATCTTCATAAAAGCTCAGCCAAATTCCTGCACGTTCATTATTTTCATAGTTGCCTTGTTCACTAAGAACATTGTTATAATAATAAATTTTCCACGTGCCGGTTTTTAACCCATTTTTATAGGCTCCCTCAACTTGGATTGATCCATTATTATAGAAATATTTCCAGTAACCATCTTCCTGATCGTTTTCATATTTTCCCAACGAAATAACTGTATTGCCGGAATATGTTTTCCAGATTCCTGTGCGCAGATTTTTTTTATACTCTCCTTCTTCTGAAAGGTTGCCCTTTATGTCAAAAAACTTCCAGTTGCCTTTCCTGACGCTCTTCTCAAATTCACCCTGCGATTCTGTATTTCCGTTGTCATGAAAATACTTCCAAAAACCGGTTCTGAATCTTTCTGTTTCTTTGCCATAACGGTCATAATAAATCTCATAATTTCCTTCAAAAAAACGATTCTTCTCAGATTTGATAACTTTTTTTTGAGCCAACAGAACAGATGTAAATAACAGAGAAAGTACAGATAAAAAGATTGATTTCATAACATTGTAATTAATAGTATTCTAAGGGAAATTTTAAAATTACTGTATTCAAAAATAAGTTTTTTGGATGTATTATTTTACGTCTGTTAAGTGGAAAGAAACTGTACGGTATTTCATGATTTCTTAAACAAAAATATCTATGGTACAGCTCCTGCAATATGAACCTGCGTTTTTACTCCATTTCATCGTTACCTTATTCCATTTTTTACAAAAAAAAGCAATGGCTCTACCAAAAGATTACGCAGTACTTACGTTGGAAGAACTGCTTGCAGCAGATAAAACTATCAAAAGCGTGAACTCTGTTTCTAATTACAAACCTTAACTGCCACTCTTCAAAAGCACCGGCTTTTCAAAATAAGTAATTTACAGGTTGAAGGGATTCATCACACTGCAATTTGCTTAACAGTTGATCATTGGTTAATTGATAATTAGTAATAGATAATTGACAATAATTAATATCCACTAATAATTATTTTTTCAACCTCGTATTATGTACCTCGTACTTCTTTATTCGAGCCTCCTGTTTCATGAATCACTACTATCGGTTTTCTTCTCCTATCTTTACCAAAACAATTCTTTGCAAGTAGAAATCGACCTTCCCGTTATAAAACAAACTGCTCTTGAAAAAGAAACGGAAAACACCGCTTTTGTACAATTCCTCAAAGAACGGAATGGTGATGAAGTAGATGCGGCAGTACAGCATCTGAACAAAATCATTGAGCCGAAAATTGATTGTACGCAGTGCGGTAACTGCTGCAAAAGTTTAATGGTAAATATTACACCCGGTGAAGCTGATCGTGCCTCTGTACATCTGCATATGAGCAGAGCTGATTTTGATGCTCGCTATGTAGAAAAAGGAAGTCATGAACTTATGATAATGAACAGCATGCCCTGTCATTTTCTGAATGAAAACAAATGTACTATATATGAAGTGCGTTTTGCGGGCTGCAGAGAATTTCCTGCACTTCATCTTCCACAGTTTACCCAACGGTTGTTTACAGTAATGATGCATTACGACCGCTGCCCAATTATTTTTAATGTTATGGAACAGCTAAAGAATGTAACCGGATTTACCGGAACAACCTAAGCACTTAAGTTATGGCAGGTTGTTTTCTCAAATTAAAAATGTGTTATTGTGTAATTACTTTTTGCTTTTGGTTGTTCAGTAACATCCACTGTGCTGTTTCATAAAGTGCTATAGTTTGGGCAGCCATTGTAAGTTTTGTATGCTCATATTCTTGTAATGATAATACCGGGCTGTTAAACCGTACAGGAACCAGCGTATCTTTCTTTAAATTCATATTGAGAACATAATAAAAATTATTGTTAACAATACCAATCTTAGCTTCATCATGATGAATGATAAAAGCAAAATCATCTGTTTTTTTACGGAGTAAATCTCTGCCCAATGTAGTATTAGTATGCGGTTGCTGCAGCAATCCTGCAATGGTGGGCAATACATCAGTCTGGCTCACCACTTCGCTTCTTAACTCAGGCTTTAACAGTAGGGGTGCATAAAAAAGCAAGGGTACATGCTCATCCGTAAGACGTTCATTGGTCCATGCGGTGGGATACAAAGCACCTGCATCACCTTTTACACCATGATCGCCCACAAATACAAACAGTGTATTGTTAAACCACGACTGTTGTTTTGCTTCTTCCATAAACCGGCGTATGCAATAGTCTGTATAAGCAAAGGCTGTAAACTCATCTTGTGATGCAAAGCCATTATTTTTCAATTCTTCATCTGTAAACTTTCTGTTATCAACATAAGGTTCATCTTCCTCAGGTATTACAAACGGGCGGTGATTATCTGCTGTTTGTATAATTGCAAAGAATGGTTTTTTTTCTTCATTCAGCCTGGTGCTGGCTTCAGCAAATAAGTTTTTATCGCTGATGCCCCATACATTAAAAGGTTTACTATTATACATTCCCTCTTCATACAACTGCAATCCTTTGATGTTATTTATCAGTAATCTTTTAAAGTTGTTAAACTCACTGTTACCACCAATAAAGTAGAGTTTACTATAATCCGTAAAATCATTGATGATGGTGTGTTGGTTTATGGCACGTTCGTTACGGGTAGAAAATTTACTCAGCTGTACATCAGGAATACCGGTGAGCAAATTAAACACACCCCTTGCGGTACCAAAATGCGGAGAGAAACAATGATTAAAAAACAATCCTTCTTTGCTCAACTGTTCAAAATAGGGAGTTGTATTGAGTTTATTTCCACTTAAACTGCTTTTATACATACTGAACGACTCGCAGATAACCAACACTACATTCATTTTTTTTGCAGCCTGCGGATAAACTACCCTTCGCTTAAAATTCAATCCGTCAATTGTAAGGTTTATGCCCATCATTTGCTTAATCAGGTTGCTGTGTTGTCTTGCCTTGCCATCATCAGCAAATGGTTGCCTGAATTTTAAAGTGGTAAAAAAGTTTTGTAACGGATTTAGTGCCAGGTAAGCCTTAAAGTTATCGCCCAGCTGAAAGGCATCATTCCATTTCAGAGGCTTTACCGGATTATTACCGCAAATACCTATAAAAATAAATGCTGTGAGCCAGAGTGTACGCAAGGGTTTAAAATATGCAGTATCTTCTTGCAATTCATCCAGATTACGGTGTGTCCATTTATACAAACGGTAAATAGCATAAACTATAAGTGATAATACAGTAAAAATCCAGAACAACGGGTACGATTGCCATAACATCTTCATGGAAATGCCAAAGTCTTCGAGGAAGTTTAAAGCACTGGCGTTAAGCCTTGTTTCCACATAATCAAAATGCCCGAAATCTGCCCCAAAAAAGATGAAAATAAAAGAAGTAATAAGAACTAAATAAACAAGCCAGAATGTTTTTGCTTTAGCTGAAATAAAAGGTGAAAACCACGGGATACTGCCCAGTAATAATAAAGGAGCAAGTGCAATACAAATCCAGCGCACATCATACCGCAAACCCAGCAAAAAAGAAGGCGCCGCATCTGCCAATGAAAGATGTGCAGGTTTAAAACTGATAAACGTAATTAACCTGAGTAATGTAAAAGCCATCAGCAGTATAAAAAATAACTGCAGCACCCAGCGTGCCACCGGCGTAAATTTCAGTTTTTTCCCCATTTCCTTAAGCAAGAGCTGCTAAATTAAAAACTTTTCATTGCCCTGCAGCAGTTTTACAGGAATGGTCAGTTATATTTGAGCATATGCTGGAACCCCTACTACAAGCAGACAGGCAATTCTTTAGCACCATAAATCAAACATGGAGCAATTCTGTATTTGATGTGGTTTTGCCCTTTGTGAGAAATCAATATACATGGGTACCTGTATATATGTTTTTACTGGTATTTGTTGTTATTAATTTTAAGAAGTATGCCCTCTGGTGGATTTTATTTTTCTTAGCCACATTTGCATTAACAGACCTCATCAGCCATCAGGTAATAAAACAGTTTTTTGAACGTCCACGCCCGTGTATGGATGGTGTTACTTCAGAAACTGCACGTATGCTCATCCGCTGTTCTGAAGGGTTTAGTTTTGTATCCAGCCACGCTTCTAACCATTTTGGTTTATCGATGTTTATATATCAAACCATGAAACATTTTGGTAAGCCCTGGGTTTGGCTGGCCTTTTTGTGGGCAGCTCTTGTATGTTATGCTCAGGTATATGTAGGCGCTCATTTTCCAATGGATATAGCGGGTGGTGCAGCATTCGGTTGCTTTACAGGATGGGTTACCGCCAGAATCTGTAAAAAGCAATTTGGCGGTCTTGTTTTAAACTGAAAACCCTACTTGTACAAGTATTTGTAGATTTGCACCCACAACCATGACAGAAATAATAATATTATTCGGACTTATTTTACTGAATGCTCTTTTTGTAATTGCTGAAATATCACTTGTTTCTGCCCGTAAATCACGGTTAGAAACATGGGCAAATAAAGGTAACAGGAATGCAAGAACTGCCCTTCAACTGGCCGAAAACCCGGAGATCTTTTTATCAGCAGCACAAATTGGCATTACACTCATAGCTATTTTAACGGGTGTATATTCCGGTGAAAAATTCAGTGATGATCTGCAACCTTTTATTGAGAAGATAGAACTATTGAAACCCTATGCTGAATCAATTGCTACAGGCATCATTGTGGTAATTGTTACGTTTCTTTCCATTGTACTGGGCGAGTTAATTCCCAAACGTTTGGGATTGATGAATGCTGAACGTATTGCCACACTTGTAGCAAGACCGATGAGGGCTTTTGCATGGTTCACTCATCCTATTGTGTGGCTGCTCAATATTATTCCCAAAATTCTTTTTACAGTTTTAAATATCAAAGCTGCTACTGACAATCAGGTTACGGAAGAAGAAATCAAAGCCATCATCAGCGAAGGAACCGAGCAGGGTACTATTGAAGAAGCGGAGCAGGAAATTATTGAACGGGTGTTTCATCTTGGCGACAGAAACATCACCTCTTTAATGACACACAGAAATGACATCATTTGGTTTGATTTAAATGACAATGAAATAAGCATAAAAGAAAAAATCATATCTGAACCACACTCCCTCTATCCCATTTGCGATGGTGATTTGGATGCCATTAAAGGTATAGTGAGTATTAAAGATTTGTATGTGGAAGATGATTTTACTTTATTTAAAGATTTAATGAAGCCTGCTTTGTTTGTACCGGAAAACAACAGCGCTTACCAACTGCTGGAAAAATTTAAAGAAAGGAAAATACACAGTGCCTTTATTGTAGATGAATACGGAAGTGTACAGGGTATGATAACCCTTAATGATATTCTGGAAGCCATTGTGGGTGATATTCCTGAACCGCATATTGATGAATATGAAATTGTACAGCGTGAAGATGGTACTTACCTTGTGGATGCCCAGATTCAATTTTATAATTTCCTCGCCCGGTTTGAAAAAACAGAATGGATGAACGAAGGCGAACAGGAGTTTGACACCATGGCCGGTTTTATACTGCATGAACTGGAACGCATTCCACATGCCGGAGAAAATTTTGAATGGAAAGGCTTTAGATTTGAAATCATTGATATGGACGGCCACCGTATTGATAAGGTGCTTGTAAGTATTCCTGAAGATGTGAAAGATGTGGAGAAGGAAGATGATTAGGTTAATGAAATTGAATTATTTACCCGAAAGACATTCAATAGTAATAAATTGCTTTTGTATATAATAGCCAAAGGGATTTAGAGTAATTAAGTAATTATTTCTACAGCTTTTAGTTCAAGTACAAACAGATGGTAACAAACCTGTTTCACCGTTATCAAAACAACGCCCGCACCCCTGCCCTTCCAGTATGAATAGTTCTTCCCGTTCCCGGCTTTCTTCCTTCATATTGAAAATTAATTTCCATATTGTTTGCCAGGCGTTTGGTGAAATCTAAATTCCATAAATAGTTTTTGCCGGGCAGTAAGGCATCGAGCATAATAAAGGCAACAGTAGTATTGGTTTGACCCGTGAAGTCAATGGTAGAAAACTGAAAACGTCCGTTAATGGTGCTGCTGCTTAAGACATTGTAACGTGCTTCTGCAATCAATGAATGAATGGTAGCTCTTTCTTTTGCACCGTCAGTATTGTTTTTTCCTTCGTATTTGTAGCTCAGTGAAAAGCGATATTTGGTTCCCTGCTGGTAGCTGGCAATGGGTTCGGCGGTTAACTGATCAATATTAAAATTCCTGTTGCCAAAGGAAGGTGTTTGCAATTCATTTTTAATAAAGCGGATATTCATTTGAGAAGCAAAATTTTTATTCAGGTTCCAGCGCAAACGGTTGGAAATTTCACGGAGCGTTCTTGTTTCCAAACCATAGGTAAGAATAGAACGGTTTATACTTTGCAGATGCGTTAGTTCAAAGCCCCACACACTGCTGGTACGGTTAAAAAACAAAGTATTGGAAATAATCGATGTGAGTGAAATAAGACTGGTGTCCTGCTCCGGCCGCTTAAACGGATCCAGTGTAAAATCTTTATTGGATATTTCTTTTTTAAAAATCTGCATACTGCTTTGTGTACTCAGGCGACTGATGAATTTTGGAAATGGTTTTGCTTTATTTACATCAATTACCGCCTTGGGATTGAGATTTAAACTGTAGTTAAACTGGTTGTAATTAGACCTTATAAAATCAAGCGTGGGTGTAAATACCCTGATGTAGCGTGCCTGATCACGAAACTGTGCTATTTCAAATTCATTAAGCTGGGGAATGCCATCGCTATTATAATCATTCCATGTAAACTCACCTTGCCCTGCCGGTACTTCAAAATAAGAAAAGTCACGACGCTGCTCCTGCCCGCTACCTACTTCATACAATATGTTTCCCTGCAATAATCCTTTCCATTCATTAATAAAATATTCAGCACGGCTCAGCAGTGTGCGTTCGGGTTTTAAGTTAGTCAATTGCGAATTAAATACTTTTAATTGCCGCAGTGTAGCATTCAAGCGGAACTGGTGATGTTCATTACTCATGAGCTCCACATATGCATTATAGTTAAAACTACGATCCACCTGTTCAAAGTTTTTGCCCAGTGGTAATTGATCCCTTCGTGTAAAAAAATTAAGTCCCCATTTGTTAGCAGCTTCCGGTGAGCGGAAAAACAGCGTCCATGTATCCCAGCTAAAACTGGAGAATGCCAGTGAATCTGACGCTTTGTTTCTGTTTTCATTATGTTCCAGGTAATAACTTCCGCCTAACTCTGCCTGCTTTAAAAAATTCATTTTCTTTTTTAACTCCACCAATGGACGGAGAAAAAATCCATTGCTGATATTGCTGTCAATAGTTGAATAATTCACTCTTGTATTCCACACCCATCCTTTTTGATTGATGTAATGCTCCACTACATGACGCATACCTGTAAAATTATTTCCCCGTTGATAGGTTTGCAGTGTATAGCTCATTCTGTTATCTCTGCTGCGAAATAATTCAAATCCTGCATTGGCTAATTTTTCTTCCTGCTGCTGCAGAAAAATGGGTAAGCCCCACTCACGTGTAAACTCCACAGGACGCAATCGCTCCAATGCACGAAAACGCTCCTGCACATATTCATAACCGGCATTGATTTTATAGTTGAGTGCATTTTTTTGCTGAGCAAATTTATCAGTATACTGTAACTGTACTCTACCTGCCCATCCTAAGTCATTATTTTTGTCTTTCGCTGACAGGGTGTTAACATCAAATCGGGATAAGGCCACTTCACTGTTGATAGTAAGTTTTGAGCTGAGTTTGTAATTAGTACCAAACGTGGCCATCTGCTGTGTGCGTGGTGCAATTAATCTTGCTACAGGGGCAAATCGTCCCTGCTTTTCGCCATTTACAGGCGCTACCCATTGAAAGGTTCTGCCATTAGCACCGGAAGGTATTTGAATGTAATCACCATTACCCTGGCCCACCTCAGTAAATGTAGCACTAAACACATTTAATAATGGAACGGGTGTATAAACCAAAACATCTGGATATAAAACGGAGTTGACCACGGTATCCACTTTTCTGTATACAATGCGTGAACTTAAAAATGTATCCTGCACAATTGAAGGATACAATGCACCATTAGGCACATCACCGGCATCGGCCAGAAATTGGCGTTGTGCAGGATCAAGCACCTGTGTTAAGGATGAATTTTTAGAATCAGCATTTGAAAATCCGTTGATGTGAAAACTTAAATTTTTATTCACCACCAAATCATCCCCAAAAATAAACTGCGAGTTCAGGAAGTTGCGGTCATTATATTCAAACTCCACCTGTATCCTGCGGTCTTTATTGATCATACGCTTAGGTGTGAATGTAATTTCAGCAGTGTTATAATTAATCACATAATCCTGGTCTTCGCCACGTTGCATCAATTCACCATCAATAAACACACGTTCAGTCCCGGCCAGCACTATGAAAAACAATTCACCGTTTGGCCCTTGCAATCTGTATGGTCCCTGGTTGCCTTCCTGCCCCTGAAAGATGAAGCGGTTAAATTTTCCTTTGGCAATGGCACCGCTGATGATGGCTTTGTTAGTGCCGCCTTTAAACACTTTGTTTTCTGTTTGAAAAGCAGCACCCTGTAATCGTTTAAAGAAGTTGAGAAAGTAAGCTTCGTTTCTTCTGATATCAATATCACCTAAGTTTAATTGCCATCCTTTTTTCTTTAGCTGGATCCACACCTGATCAAATTCGTTCAACTGCTGGGTATTGCCTTCTGCCTGTACAGGAATGTTATTATCCGTTAATGCGGCACTCAGCATCATGCTATCGCCAATCATGCCATTGATTTGCATGTTGAGCACACCATTTACTACCGCATCCTGGTTGTTACCAAAGCTGATGCCACGACCAAAGCTTCCGTTATAGTTGACATTCCCAAAATCAAACAAACTTTTTCCAAAACCATCGCCCTCAAACGTAATGGGCTTGGTTACAAAGTTGTTCATAACATCAAAATAATTGAAACGTTGCAGTGATGCATTCAATTTGTAAGGCAATGCCCTGTAGGTAACCTGCACACTGTCAAAGGGAGGAGGCTGCAGCCATGTGAGCTTGGCGTTGATTTCATCCAGCTTATACGTATTGGCAGCAATGCCCGGAATGAGAAATGAATTGGGTACAATACTTACCGTATCAATCTGCTGAACAGCTTGTTTGGCAGCAATTTTTTTAGTGCGGAGATTAGATAAAATATTCTTCTGCTGCCCCTGAACAAGGACGCTGATAAGAAGCAGTGTTATGGTTACAACCGAATAACGGATAAGCCAGTGGTTTTTTAGGATAAGAATGAATAAAAATACAATTTATTGTGCTGAAAATGGTGAAATGTAAATAGAAGCCGGCGTATTTATAAAACAATGAGTTTACGCACTATCGTACGGCTGCGACGGAGTTGAAATACCAATATGTATTCGCCTGCTTTGTTAAAGACAGCAGGCAGCTCAGGATTCCTTGATTTTTCAAATATTTTTTCGGCAGCTACAGTTCCGTTAGGCTCATAAATTTTAACAGATAGTAATTGAAGCTTTCCCGTTTCTAAAAACACTTTTCCATGTCTAAGTTCTACAATGGGGTATTTGCTTTGTGCTTCGGTTACGCTTGATGCAGTTAGAAGAAACAATAAGAAAATCGCTTGTATCAGTGGTGCAGTTGACAATGAAGTAGATAAAGTTTATAATTTAGTACGGTTGTAAATTTCCGCCATATCAATTTGCAGCCCAAGACAATTAACATCAACAGGCTCATCCATAAGTTTATATTCCGTAAGCTCCCAGTGATTCCGCTCATTTAAGGCAAAAGATTCAACATGTACAGATTGTGAATCAACCAACAGGTATTGCTTTAAAGTTGGGATTTGCCTGTAAAGCATAAACTTATCGCCTCTGTCATAAACTTTTGAAGAGGGTGATAGTATTTCAACAATTAAAGTGGGTTGTGTAGCTGTGTCATTATCATAAGGAGAAGGAATAATATCTCCACAAATAACAGAAATGTCAGGATAAGTAAATAAGGAATTATCCGGTATATTGATTCGCATATCGCTGCCGTAAGGTTGACAGGGATTACCTTTCAATTTATTGGCGAACGAAGCAATAAGGTTAACAGAAATAATATTATGGATTGTACCAGCGCCCGCCATTAAAAAAACTTCACCTTTGTAAAACTCATGCTTTACATCTGATGCCTTTTCCAGTTCAAGATATTCTTCTATGGAAACCTTATTTTTTCCGTAAGCTGGTATGGGTTCACGTACTTCGTACATGAGTTAAAGTTACTGAACATACAGTCAATAAAAAAACCTTCCCAAAAGGAAGGTTTCCAACAAATGTTTATAATTCGCTTATTCTGTTACTAAACTTGCTGCAGCATATTCAGCATTCATACGTGCAATATTGCTGATGGAAATTTCTTTGGGACAAACGGCTTCGCATGCACCTGTGTTGGTACAGGCACCAAATCCTTCTTTATCCATTTGTGCCACCATGTTGAGTACACGGCTCTTACGTTCAGGGTCGCCCTGTGGCAATAAGGCGAGATGCGAAACTTTTGCACTGGTGAAGAGCATGGCACTGCTGTTTTTACAAGCAGCTACACAGGCACCGCAACCAATACACATAGCTGCTGCAAACGAAGCATCAGCTTTATCTTTTTCGATGGGAATAGCATTACCATCCACTGCATTACCTGTGTTTACAGAAATGTAACCACCTGCCTGCACAATGCGGTCAAAGGCTGAACGGTCAACCATCAAATCCTTAATTACCGGAAATGCTTTGGCTCTCCATGGTTCTACTACAATGGTATCACCGTCATTGAAGGCACGCATGTGAAGCTGGCAGGTTGTGTTTGCTTCCCAAGGCCCATGCGGACGACCATTGATGTACATACTGCACATACCACAAATACCTTCACGGCAATCATGATCAAAAGCAATGGGGTCTTTACCTTCTTTAATCAACTCTTCGTTCAATACATCAAACATTTCCAGAAAACTCATTTCCTGTGAAATGTTGTTTGCATCATAGGTTTCAAAAGAACCTTTTTCTTTAGAGTTTTTTTGACGCCAAACTTTCAACTTAACATTGATATTCTTATGTTCCATATTAGCCCCTATCCCCTAAAGGGGGACTTTTAAGTTAATAATTATTTGTAAAGAACCTAATTAATCAAACTGCTTGCCTTACTCCCCTATAGGGGATGGGGGCTTTATTTATATGAACGCTGACTCGGCTTCACCACTTCATAATCCAAACTTTCTTTATGCAATGCCCACTCATGTTCAGCTTTCATTTCCCAGGCAGCTACGTACATGAATTTATCATCATGACGTAAAGCTTCACCTTCTTCTGTTTGATGTTCTTCACGGAAATGACCGCCGCAACTTTCTTCACGGTTCAAGGCATCAATACACATCAATTCTCCCAATTCAATAAAGTCAGCTACACGATTGGCTTTGTCCAGTTCAGGATTCATTTCGTTGATATCGCCGGGAATACGCACATCACTCCAGAACTCCTGCTTCAACTGCTGTACTTCTTTAATGGCTTGTTTCAAACCTTCTGCATTACGGGCCATACCGCATTTATCCCAGATGATCTTACCCAAACGCTTATGAAAACTCTCAACCGTCTTCGTTCCTTTAATATTCATGAGCATGTGGATGCGGTCACGCACAGCGCTCTCTGTTTCAACAAATGCAGGATGATCGGTTGGTATCGGCTTCACATGAATTTCATCAGCCAGATAATTACCAATTGTATAAGGAATAACAAAGTAACCATCAGCCAGGCCTTGCATCAATGCACTGGCACCAAGTCTATTGGCTCCATGATCGCTAAAATTGGCTTCACCCAATGCATATAAACCGGGAATATTCGTCATTAATTCATAATCTACCCACAAGCCACCCATCGTATAGTGTACCGCCGGGTAAATACGCATGGGCACTTCGTATGGATTTTCACCGGTGATTTTTTCATACATGTCAAACAGGTTACCATATTTTTCCTTTACCACATCTTTACCCATTTTAATGATGGCAGCTTCATCCAAATTAGATAAACCCTGCTTACCTGCTTCAATTTTTCCATAACGCTTGATGGCATCAGCATAATCTAAATACACAGCTTGCTTGCTGGTACCTACACCATAACCGGCATCGCAACGCTCTTTGGCTGCTCTTGAGGCAACGTCTCTTGGTACAAGGTTACCAAACGCTGGATATCTTCTCTCCAGGTAATAATCTCTTTCTTCTTCAGGAATTTCATTGGGCTTGCGGTTATCACCTTTTGCTTTGGGCACCCAAATGCGTCCGTCGTTTCTTAATGATTCACTCATTAAGGTAAGTTTACTCTGATGGTCGCCACTTACAGGAATACAGGTGGGGTGAATTTGTGTAAAGCAGGGATTGGCAAATAAAGCTCCTTTACGATGCGCTTTCCATGCTGCTGTTACGTTACTGCCCATCGCATTGGTGCTCAGGTAAAACACATTACCATAACCTCCGCTGCACAACAGTACGGCATGACCGAAGTGACGCTCCAATTCTCCTGTTACAAGGTTGCGTGCAATAATACCACGGGCTTTACCATCAATCATTACGATATCCAGCATTTCATGACGACTCAGCATCTGCACATTGCCCAATGCCACCTGTCGTTCCAATGCCTGATAAGCACCTATCAACAACTGCTGACCTGTTTGGCCCGCTGCATAAAACGTACGTTGTACCTGTGTGCCACCAAAAGAACGGTTGCTCAGCAATCCACCATACTCACGTGCAAATGGAACACCCTGCGCCACACATTGGTCAATAATGTTGCCACTCACTTCTGCTAAACGATGCACATTGCCTTCACGTGCACGGTAGTCGCCACCTTTAATGGTATCATAAAACAAACGGTAAGTACTGTCACCATCATTCTGATAGTTTTTAGCCGCATTAATACCACCCTGCGCTGCAATAGAGTGTGCACGGCGTGGACTATCCTGGAAACAGAATGCTTTTACTTTATAACCTAATTCACCCAATGAAGCAGCTGCACTGGCGCCGGCCAAACCGGTACCCACTACAATCACTTCAAGCTTTCGTTTATTGGCCGGGTTTACCAGCTTACAAGTTGATTTATACGTTGTCCACTTCTTGTCTAAAGGACCTGCAGGAATTTTTGAATTGAGCATATCGTTCGTTTGAATCGAAATTATTTTTTGTTCGTGAGCTTTAGCAGCTCTGTTCAACTTCTGTTGCGCCTGCCCGTCCGAAGCATTAAGCAAAGGCGGGTCGCACACTTGTACTGCCTTAACACTATTCGTAACCTCTTACTACTCTACCAATTTCAAATACATGGCCACCGGCATTGCTGCAAATAATAAACAGATGATAATTGAATACCAAACACCGGCACTTGCCAACAGCTTTAAAAATTTATTATTATGTACACCCACTGTGCGGAATGCACTTTGAAAGCCATGCATCAAATGCCAGAACAATGAAAACACACCCAATAAGTAAACAATCACAACCCACAGTTCACTGAACGTAACTTTCATAAGGCCAAACATATCATGCATTACTCCTGTAGCGGTGGGCAATGGTTCCAGGCCGGCATGTGTAAAACGTGCCGGTACCCAAAAATGCGCCAGATGCAAAATGAGAAACAATAAAATTAAAGTACCCAGTAAACCCATGCTGCGGCTGTACCATTTACTGCCGGCATTACCCATTGGTTTAGCATAACCC